>ERZ1031540.486-NODE-486-length-9718-cov-5.463314_pt1 | contig 9718 bp, 8 predicted proteins | sample MGYA00519031_ERZ1031540 | MGnify/ENA primary metagenome ERZ1031540 (study PRJEB33719, sample SAMN04261166) | wastewater metagenome | biome: rural village; feature: human; material: feces | host: Homo sapiens | place: El Salvador | collected 2013-01-07 ... | reverse complement strand
GTCTCAATATATAGAGGGTTACCTCTTCTGAGATTTTATCCGGACACTAGTGAAATAATCACTATTTTTGCAATATAAAAAGGGAAGCTCTAATCTTTGAAACTTCCACACAAGAGAGACAATTAGAAATAATAAAAAAAACGGAATATGAGTTTAATTGCGCCCAATAAAGATTATGATAAAATCTTGTTAGATAAACTTGTTGCTTGTTATGAGGAAAAACTTGGAAAGGCAAGCAAGGTTATTGATGTGTATTTTCAGAAAGATTTTGTAAATAGATGCATCTTTTTTGAAATAGGGGTTATATTGGTAATAACCTCGAATGAACGTATAGTAATTCCATTTAGAAGTATATTGGGGTATTCGATAAAAAAGAGGACTTTGTTTACTACAAATAGTTTAGAACAACAAACTTTTGTTGAAGAAAAAGTAGTAGAGAAAACCAATACTGGTAGTATTATTAAGCGAGGTCTTGTCGGTGCTTTTATTGGAGGAAATCTTGGGGCTATTATAGGCGGATTGACGGCAAAAAAAGAAGTTGTTATAGAGAAAAAACCAACAAAAGCGTATATAAAAAAAGAAGTAGATACTGTTGCTTATGCTGTCCAACTTTCTTTAAACGATTTGAAAACCCCAACTCTTATAATTGATTTTGATGTTTTTGAGTCTAAGCTTCAAGAATTTACTCAATGCTTAGATATCGTGTTGAGTATATCAAAAGAAGAATATAAAAATCAAGAGTACTCAACAGTCACAAACATTAAAGAGTTTCTAAGTGTGACGAAGATTACGTTGAGCAATAAGTATTTTACAATTAATTTATTTGAGAAAGGGTACAGGGTAGTTGGATATAATGCTGATGTACAAGCGCCAAGTTGTGCTTCTCATAAACAGCATTCCAGTGCTTCTCCTAAAAAGACTTACCCAAATTTACACTTTTTAAAAGTGATTATGAAAATCAATTACTAAGTCGGCAGTTGGATAAAAGTTTATCTAAGTCTATAAAATTAAATCTTTATGAAGAAAGTGTACTGACAGCATTGAAGAATGACATAAAGCATTTTGTGGAGATTAATATTGCAATTTTTACAGAATATAAACATAAGAAGGATTGGTATGATGTAGTTTTTTCGTATCTTGATAGTATAGGTATAGATTGCGATAAGTTGAAAGCTTGATAGTTAAGATGATATATAGTATTAAAAAGTGGCATTCCATAGCAGATGCGCTGAAAGTATTGGAGCATATAAACTTTTTTTATAAAAATGAAAAATATTTAGATGCATTTATTTTTCTTAGTACATTGTTGCTCGAAATAGAGGAACATTTATGGTCTGTGGGCTATTCGGGCAGTTTAATAGATGACAGTTTTGCAATGTTGGTCAATGGAAATAAATGGATTTTGGGAGAATTTTATCAATTAGCTGGTGAACTTGCTTCTATATTAAATAATACGGAGAAGGCATTGGATAATTATCAAAAATTTCAATATTGGAATGGACAAACAGCCCCTCTATGTTTGAAGGATAAACAAACTATAGTGGTTTATTCTTTTAGACCAATGAGTTCTTATGCGTTGTCAGACTTAGCAAATTCTCAAATTACATGTTGTCGTCCAAACTGTATGAATGATCCTTTTGATAGTTTATTCGAAATATGGACTTCTGATGAGAACTTGAAACAGATATGTATGGAAACTAAGCATATTAGACCATATTGTGATTCATTTAAAAGTTTTAGAATTCGTTCATTTGTTGCAAATCAAACCACTTATGATGTAGATGACACTATACTGACAGATAATATTACGATGTGGTCTCATTATGCAGATAATCACAAAGGATTTTGTGTAAAATATAAATTGTCTGAAAGATTTATTAAATATGCGAGCTATCCAATGTTGAATTTTTGTGCTATTAAGCCTGTAAAGTATACAGATAGTGTAAACCTTTCAAATAAAACAACGATTGATAATGAATTAGCTTTTTCAACAAAGGCAACTTGTTGGTCATGTGAAAATGAAGTTAGATTGATTGATTTTGATAAAGAGATAAATGAAGATTATAAAAGTATAGATTTAGATAAAGATTCCTATATCGATGAGATAATATTTGGCTATAAAAGCGCACAGCCTTTCCAACAGATGATTATGAATGTAGTTTCAAGACTTCCCTATGGTAATAAGGTGAAATTTTCAAAAATGCAAAAGAATTTACGAGAAAATATATATAAACTAAAGATTGTTGATGTAACTTCTCAGTAAGTATAGGTAAGTTTTGGATACCACTATAGCGTAGCTAACGGTATCATCGTAGCGCACCAACCGTTACAAGAAGATGTAAAGTTTTGTTCATGCAAGTCTTAATTGATAATCTTTGCAGAAGAATTCGAAAATCTGCAAGATATGGCAAACAACAATGTAAACATGACTAAATTAAAACGTTCATTTCAAATGCTTGCAGTTAAGGTGCCGGTCAGAGAACACACCTAATGATTCCGGATTTTCAATCCAACAATCATTCTCCTTTGCCCAATCTTTTAGCCTTGCAATTTGGACTCCCTTGCAAGCCGTTGTTCCCGCAAGCGCTTGAATTGAGCTAAGCACTCCTCCAGCGAAAGCGGATGCTCTCGCCAATAAGCCATGCTCTTTTGCATCTTGGCATTGACCTTCTTGTGATAATCGTTCAGTTGTATCTCCATTCATTTAAATATTATATTGTTAGGATATTACGCTTGTAAAGTTACGACTATTTCTCGAAACCACCAAGGCTTTTCTTTATTTTCTTCATCACCTGATTCTTAGCAGATAGCAAGGCGGGCGACAAGGGTTCTTGCGATAGCATATCCAATGTAGCCTTAAGCTCAGCAAGCAATTCTGGATAATACTTCATTTGCTCATAGGCAAGTTTCATGCAATATGCTCTAATGGCATAAGGCTGCGAACAAGCTGTTATCTTTGACTCACAGAAGTCGATGAAATCGGAGCGAAGAGATCCTTCTTCGAATGGCTGACGAAGAAGAAGGGAGAGCATCAGGCGGCGATTGGTTTCATTATTCTCAACAATAACTCTATCTATCAAATCATCATGCTTCTGATAGAGCCATTGGTTATTGAAATCATCGAAATGAGTAAATATCCAAAAGGCGTTGTTTGCCACACGTTTGTTATCATCGAAAGAGAGCTGATAAAGCTCTTCCTTTCGATGATTATTCTCGTTGCCTGCCACTACTGCGCTTAGCTCGGCAATATCGTTCAGACAAAGTCTGCTGGATAGTCGCTCTCTCACTTTCTAAAATACTTACCAACTACAGGCAGACTGCTCAAAGGGAAATCCTTCTTCACGAGATAGGCTGTGAAGATGAGGATAAGAACGGTATTAGCAGCGAGAGCCATTATTGGAGACAGATATTTGTTTACCTGGGTCATGCCAGCAAAGAGCACTATGGCAAGAACCACATATATCATAATATCCTTAACAGGATAGTCGATAGGATATTTCTTCTGACCCACGATATACGACAATACCATAGCTGTGCCATAGCCTGCAAAGCCAGCCCAAGCACAAGCAATATAGCCATAGATAGGCACAAAGATAACGTTGATGGCTATAAGCACCAAGCAGCCGATGCCCGAGAAGTAAGCTCCCCAGATGGTTTTATCAATGAGCTTATACCAAAAGCTAAGATTGAAATATACTCCCATCATTATCTCGGCAGCCATCACAATAGGCACCACATTCAAGCCTTCCCAATAGTCGCGACCGATGATATGGCGAAGCAAATCCATATATCCTACCACCACAAGGAAAGCCAAGAGGGTGAAGATAACAAAGTATTTCATTGCCGAAGCATACATCTTTCTATTGTCTTTCTCTTTAGCATTGCCAAAAACGAAAGGTTCGTAAGCAAAGCGGAAAGCCTGAGTTATCATCGCCATTATCATGGCAATCTTTGATGCTGCACCATAGATACCGAGTTGTTCGTGGGCATTTGCACCTTTATATATATATGGGAATAGAATCTTGTCGGCAGTCTGGTTCAATATGCCAGCTATACCAAGCACAAGGATAGGCCAACTATAGCCAAGCATCTTCTTGATGAGCACCTTTGTTTCTGCCCACGAAGCCTTTTCGCCACGGAAGCCTTCGATAATCTCTTTATAGAAACAGAAGGTGATAGAAGCAGTACAAACAAGGTTGATATAGAAGGCATAGCCCACATCGTGACCATCCATAAAGACATAGTAAACGATGTTGAGCAAGATATTCATACCGATGAAGAGCAACTTGAAAGCAGCAAACTTCAGTGGACGCTTCTTAAATCTAAGGTATGCAAACGGTATACATTGGAACGCATCTATCGCCACGGTAACAAACATTGTCCATACATAAGCAGGATGATCGACATAGCCCATCATATTGCTTAAAGGGGAAATAAAGAGAAACACCAAAGCGATGAGCAGCAATGATGTTGTTCCTACCATACACAACACGGTATGGTATACTTTCTCCGAGTTTTCATCTTCTTTATTGACGAAGCGGAAGAAGGTGGTCTCCATACCGTAAGTCAATATAACGAGGATTAATGCCGTATAGGCATACATGTTGGTGATAACACCATAGCCACCACTTGCGGCACTAATCTTTGCCGTGTATAGTGGCACCAGCAGATAGTTCAAGAATCTGCCAATAATACTGCTCATACCATAAATAGCAGTATCTTTTGCTAATGATTTCAGACTTGCCATATTTTATTAACTTTTTTACCTTTTTACCTTTTAAAAGAACATATAAGCGATAATAATTGCTGCAAACACTCCAGCAAGGTCAGCGAGCAGACCACAAGCAACAGCATGACGAGTGTTTCTGATGCTAACGCTACCGAAGTATACTGCAAGGATATAGAAGGTGGTATCGGTAGAACCTTGGAAGATGCAACTCAAGCGACCAACAAAGGAGTCTGGACCATAATTCTTCATTGCCTCGAGCATCATACCTCGTGCCCCACTTCCCGATAGCGGCTTCATGATGGCAGTAGGCAGAGCGCCTACGAAGTCGGAGTTGAAACCACATTGTTCTACCGACCATGAAATGCCACGAATAACCATATCCATAGCTCCCGAAGCACGAAATACTCCGATGCCTACAAGGATAGCAACAAGATAAGGGATTATCTTTACAGCTGTAGTGAAACCTTCTTTTGCTCCCTCAATAAAAGCATCATATACATTCACCTTCTTGAAAAAGCCTGCCAAGATAAAGCAGAGAATGATGCCAAGGAGTATCATATTCGATGCCACCGTGGTCACGGTATTCATCGTGTCTTTATCCATCTGACCAAAGCCCCAGATAATGATGCCCACAAAGGCACACATGCCAAAGATGGTGAAGAGCAACACAGGCTGCAGAATGTTTATACGCTGCCAAAGCGAGGTAACGATGATGCCGGCAAGGGTTGCCACAAGTGTAGCCAACAATATTGGGATGAATACGTCGGTAGGCTGTGCTGCACCATACGACGCACGGAAAGCAAGGATGGTGGTAGGGATGATGGTTAGTCCTGAGGTGTTGAGCACCAAGAACATTATCATCGGATTTGTTGCCGTATCCTTCTTTTGATTCAACTCCTGCATCTGTGCCATAGCCTTCAATCCTGTAGGAGTGGCAGCATTATCTAAACCAAGCATATTTGATGCAATATTCATAAATATGCTTCCCATCACGGGATGATTCTTAGGAATATCTGGAAACAGCTTGGTGAATACAGGACTTAGCGCACGAGCCAACACATTCACTACCCCAGCCTTCTCGCCTATCTTCATAATACCAAGCCAAAGGGCAAGCACTCCGGTGAGTCCGAGCGATATCTCAAAGGCATTCTTTGAAGAATCGAAGGTAGAATCTACTATCTTTTGGAAGATGGTGGCATCTCCCATGGCAAGTCCTATGATAGCAAAGACGAATGCTATCACGAAAAAAGCTATCCAAATATAATTTAACACCATATTGTATCTTAACTATAATATTTCCTTTAAATATATGCTCCCCGACTATCGTTATGTCTGCTAAGCGCTTGCAAAATTAGACTATTTTTTCCATTACTGCACATATTTATTACAGTTTTATCACAATACGAGCCATTTTTTAATAGTAATATGTCAACAATTGTTGGCAAAGACTTTGGACTTATAAGAATAATTCAGTACTTTTGCAGCTCGATTAACGATAATTATTAATTTAAAAGGCTATAGTATGAACAAACTTTTACTTACCTGCGCTTGTGCTACCGCACTTGCGTTTTATGCCCCACAAACAGTTAATGCACAGGACTATTTAGTGCAGGATTTTAAAGATTTCCCTATCGTAGACCCAGAGTATGGTGATGAGCAGAATGCTGCTGGCTTTTTCCAGCATGTATCATCAAACGGCAAATTTGCAGTAGGCTACGATGAATCAAAGAGCATGTTCAATCTGGGAGGTGCTTTTCTATGGCAGCTTTCTGACCCTACAGAACTTACTCCACTCGGCACAACATACAACCGCATTTCTGCATGCGACGTTTCTAACGATGGTATCATCGTTGGTAGCTTCGAGCAGCGCGAAGACGAGGAGAAGGCAACCGTTGCTTATCCAGGATGGCGCACTATAACAGGCGATTGGCAGCAACTTCCTGTACCAGCAGGCTACTCTTTAAAGCAAGCTAAAACCGAGGACTTCTCACAGGAGGCTCGTGCCATAACTGGCGATGGCAAGTATATCGCAGGTCATGCAAGTATTAAGGTTGGCGAAAAGACTATCCTTGAAGGAACGGTTTATGAAATCTTGTGCGACTGCCCTATACTTTGGGAAAAGAAGGGAGATAGCTATATTATCAATACTGTATTCAGCACCCTCGGAAAAGCTGGCCACAACAAGCTTTATGTAGATGGCAAACTCGTAGAGCAGGCTGACTCAGCAACATTTACCCAGTTCTTTGTTCGCGACATCAGCGACGATGGCAAGACTATCGTTGGTCAGAATACTGCTGGATGCGGAGGTTTCAATCCCGCTTTCATTCGCGATGGCGAACTCGTACAGCTCTTCAACTGTGGTGAAGAAGACAATGGCGAAGAAGAGGAAGGCGAAGAACAGATAGAAAGAAACTTCAACGGAGGTACTATTCTTTCTATCGATGACGAGGGCAACATGTATGGCTACTATGCAGATGCTGCAGAGTTGGTTCATCCATTCATATTCACCAACGACAACAAGCTCGTTTATGTAGACGAGATATTTACTTGCGGTGGTGGCGGTAAGAAAATCGCCCAAACTGAATTGCATCCTGCAATGTGCTGCAGCAATGATGGTAAGGTGATTGCTGGTGGTGGCTTAGGTAGTGACCCAAATATTGGTAACTACAACTACCCTGTTATCAAATACGAATCAGACGTTAATGCCGTTAAGAACATTGAAAACATTCGCAACCACGTTAGCATCAGCTACGCTGGTGGCAACCTCGTTTATATCAATGGCGAATATACTTCAGCTAAGGTTTATGCAGCAAATGGTACTCTCGTAGCTACCGTTGCTCAGGGCACACCTGCAAACCTTGCTGGCAAGGCTGCTGGCACATACATCGTGAAGGTTGAAACCGCTAAGGGCGAAAAGACTTTCAAGGTTGTGAAGTAAGCTATTACAAATAATATAACCAAAAACTCTATTATGAGCTTTATATCAAATAACAAAAAGAGAATCATGGGCGCTGCGCTCATGGTTCTTTTTGGTATTAATGCGTATGCCGACACAGCAAATACCGACCTTATCATAGGCAACAACAAGAAATCGTCGGCTGGTTTGGAATCGGTAAAGGGCGCTACCGACGTAGGCTCTGCTATATTCTTCGATGCTGACTATATGTCGGCATACAAGGGCTGTCAGCTCATCAACATTCAGATTGCTTTTCCAGACACAACAGCAAACGGAGCTATAACCATTTTCCTGAGCCACGACCTCAACGGCGAACCTTTCTACAAGGAGACCGTTGATGCCAAAAAGGCTAAATGGAATACATTCGAGCTTGCTAAGCCTTACACCATAGATGGTTCTGCCCTATATATTGGCTACACCATCAAAGAGAGCCGATATATATGCTACGGCACTCAGCTGGTGAAGAATCCAGAATATATCAAGGGTAAAAATGGTAAATGGACATTATACGAAGACAACTATAGTGCTTCATTGCTTGCCACGATAGCTGGCGACAATAAGCCTCGGCAAAATGTAAGATTGGGCATAACAAATATGCCAAGCTACGTAAAACCCGGTACCAAAATCAACTACTTCGGAAAATACCAAAACCTTGGTGTTGCTCCTGTATACAGCCTTACCTTTGCTCTATACGATGGCGACAAGGAGCTATGCTCTGAGCGCGTAGAAGGTCTGCAAACATCATCACGCCGCGAGGGGTCGTTTGAATTGTCGCAGATGAAAGTACCTGCAAATGGCGACTACAACCTCCGCCTCTGCATAAAGAGCGTGAACGACGAGGCTGATGCTGTGGCTGCCGACAACTGGTCGGAGAGCGTGCTGACTAAGTGCCGCGACTCTTATCAAGACCGCAAGGTGTTGCTGGAAACATTCTCTACCGAGAATTGCTCAGGCTGTCCTGCTGCCCACTTGGCTATCAACAATGCTATAAAAGACTTGACCGATATCATAGAGATTGGTCATCACGCAGGCTTCATGACTGATAAATACACCATTCCTACAAGCTCGGAATATGAGTGGTTCTATCCTTCTTATCGCACTTTTGCGCCTGCTATGCTCGTAGACCGTAGCGACTTCCGCAAAACATTGCCTGAGATATTCGAATACGAGACTCCTATTCTCAAAGCCAATGTAGAAAACGTTTTAGCGGCATACAAAATGGCTAAGCAGACTCCGGCGCTTGCAACTGTAAACATCACTAAGGAGCTAAACACTTCGACAAGAAACGTAAGCATACAGGTAGAGGGCAAACAACTATTGCCATTGGCTACTCCTGACAGCGTTCGCCTATATGTATTCCTTACCGAAGACAGCATCTTTACAAAGCGACAAACTGGCGCTAAGGGTGGTTTCTATCATCGTCATTCGCCACGAGTATCTTTGACTCCAACTTGGGGCGACAAGATAGATATCGAAAATGGATATAAGTGCAACTACACCACCACTCTCGATAAAGCTTGGGATATGACAAAGATGAATGTAGTGGCTTTCGTAGCAAACTATAATTCTACTAATCAGTCTGACTGCTATGTGCTCAACACCGAAGAGCTTGACCTTTGGGATGCAGCAACAGGAATAGATAGTCCTAAAGCCGAGGCTACAGCCTTCACCTCATGGATAATAACCGACATGTATGGCAGAACAATAAGCTCAGGCAACGATGCATCATCATTATCTGCAGAATACAATACTCTCAGCCATGGCATTTACGTTGTTAGCCTAAGCGGAAATAAGGGCAACAAAAAGAGCTATAAGATAAGCAAATAAAGCCTCTTAGTTGCATCGTCTGTACCATATTAGTGTTACTGCAATACCACCTATATGAAACTCCAGTACCAGATAGGTGAAACTCCAGTACCACCTTACTGGTATCAAAATCGGTACTGAGAGCATTGTTCTGCGCAAGTATTTGCATACGAAAAAGTGTATATATAAGAGCGCAAATAAAAGAGCTCACATAAAAAAGAAACGGC
>ERZ1031540.479-NODE-479-length-9778-cov-6.512702_pt1 | contig 9778 bp, 6 predicted proteins | sample MGYA00519031_ERZ1031540 | MGnify/ENA primary metagenome ERZ1031540 (study PRJEB33719, sample SAMN04261166) | wastewater metagenome | biome: rural village; feature: human; material: feces | host: Homo sapiens | place: El Salvador | collected 2013-01-07 ... | reverse complement strand
CCGAGATCTACACTCTTTCCCTACACGACGCTCTTCCGATCTTGGCACATAGCAACGGAAAGACCATCGTGAAGGAATGGCTCTACCAGTTGCTCTCGCCGGAGATGAAGGTTACGCGCTCGCCGCGTAGCTACAACTCGCAGATAGGCGTGCCGCTCTCTGTATGGCTGCTCAACGAGCAGAGCCAGGTGGGAGTGTTCGAGGCTGGCATCAGCGAGCCTGGCGAGATGCAGGCTCTGCGCGGCATCATACAGCCCGACATCGCCGTGCTCACGTTCATCGGCGACGCCCACCAGAAGAACTTCTCGTCGCTCGAGGAGAAGTGCCGCGAGAAGGTGGTGCTCTTCCACGACACAAAGACCATCGTCTACTGCAAGGACGACGAGGTGGTAGACCGTGTGGTGCGCAGCGTAGGCTACAAGGGCGAGAACCTCGCGTGGTCGATGAACGACCGTTCGGCTGCGCTCTTCGTGGAGAGCGTGGAGAAGAAGGGACTCACATCCACTATACATTATATATATAACGACGAGGCAGGCGAGTACGTGCTGCCGTTCATCGACGAGGCGTCGGTGCGCAACTCCGTAACGACGGCTGTCGTAGCGCTGCATCTCGGACTCTCGCGCGAGCATCTTGCCGAGCGCATGGCGTCGCTCGAACCGGTGGCGATGCGCCTCGAAGTGAAAGAGGGTCAGAAGGGCTGCACGCTCATCAACGACTCGTACAACTCGGACATCAACTCGCTCGACATAGCGCTCGACTTCATGAACCGCCGCCCCGACCACAAGGGACGCAAGCGCACGCTCATACTCAGCGACATCTACCAGACCGGCGAACCGCTCGACGTGCTCTACAAGGAAGTATCCGACCTCAGTGTACAGCGCGGCGTTGAGAAGATAATAGGCATCGGTCCGCAGATTATGGAGCATGCCGACCTGATAAAGGTTCAGGAGAAATACTTCTTCCACGACGTTACGTCGTTCATTCACAGCAAGGTGTTCGAGTCGCTGCGCGACGAGGTGATACTCATCAAGGGCGCACGCCGCTTCGGTTTCGACAACATCACCGAACTGCTTGTGAAGAAGGTGCATGAGACCATTCTCGAGGTGAATCTCTCGAACGTGGTGAAGAACTTGAACTTCTACCGCTCGTTCATGCGACCGGAGACAAAGCTCGTGTGCATGATTAAGGCAGACGCTTACGGCGCAGGTGCGGTGGAGATAGCTAAGACGCTGCAGGACCATCGCGTAGACTACCTCGCTGTGGCTGTGGCCGACGAGGGCGTGACGCTGCGCAAGAACGGCATCACGTCGAACATAATGATAATGAACCCCGAGATGTCGGCGTTCAAGACCATGTTCGACTACGACCTCGAACCCGAAGTCTACTCGTTCCGACTGCTCGACGCGCTCGTTCGCGAGGCGCAGAAGGAGGGCATAAGCAATTTCCCCGTACACATAAAGCTCGACACCGGTATGCACCGACTCGGCTTCGACCCCGACAAGGATATGCCGGAACTGATAGATCGCCTGCAGTATCAGTCGTCTATCGTGCCGCGCTCGGTGTTCTCTCACTTCGTGGGCAGCGACAGCGACTCGTTCGACGAGTTCTCGGCTCATCAGTTCGAACTCTTCAAGCGTGGCAGCAGTCAGCTTTGTGCGGCGTTCCCGCATAAGATTCTGCGCCACATCGACAACTCGGCTGGCATAGAGCACTTCCCCGAACGCCAGCTCGACATGTGCCGACTCGGACTCGGTCTCTATGGCTACGACTCGCGCGACAACTCGATGATTAACAACGTGACGACGCTGAAGACAACGATTCTTCAGATACACGATGTGCCAGCAGACGAGACGGTAGGCTACAGTCGTCGCGGCAAGCTCACGCGCAACTCGCGCATCGCTGCCATACCTATCGGCTACGCCGACGGACTGAACCGCCATCTCGGCAATCGTCATGGCTTCTGTCTCGTAAACGGAAAGAAGGCTGAGTATGTGGGCAATATCTGCATGGATGTGGCGATGATCGACGTTACGGACATCGACTGCCAGGAAGGCGACCAGGTTGTCATCTTCGGCGAAGAACTGCCCGTGACAACGCTCTCCGATGCCATCGACACCATACCGTATGAGGTGCTCACCGGCATCAGCAACCGCGTAAAGCGAGTTTATTATCAGGACTAAAAACATAGTAGCGGAGGTCTCCGGCCTCCGCAGCATCCAATTTGGCAAACATTAATAATATGTTATACTTGGTGCTGCGGAGGCGGGAGACCTCCGCTACATTTATGCGTTTAATGCTATAGTGTCTATAGCCAGAATATATAAGCCAGACTTATCAGGCTGATGCTTATCCAGAGTATCACGCCCTGCAAAAGCGGTTTCAGACCGACACAGCGTAGCGTCTCGCGCGTCAGCGACGCTCCGATGAAGAAGAGCGAGAGCGTTATGAGGTTCTTCGCAAGCTTGTTCACGGCGCCGCTAAACTGTGAGCCGATGCCGGCTGCCGTGTCGCCGATGAGCGCGGCGTTGCTCAGCACGTATGTGTTAAACAGAATGGCTACGACGAACCATATTATGAAGCGCGGCACGCAAGAGTACCAAGGCTTCGTGGCGCCGTCGGCTGCGGCAAGCTGCTTGCGGAAGAAGAACGGCGTAACCAATGCCAGTACAACAATCCAAAGCGCACGTGTCAGCTTGATGGTCGTAGCCACCTCCAAAGCGCTCACGCCCTGCTGAGCCACAAGCTCTGGGTGCATCTGGTCGTAAGCCGCACCGGCTCCAACCACCGACGACGTGTCGTGTATGGCTATAGCCGCCCACATGCCGAACTGCTTCATCGTCATGCCCAGTGCGTCGCCGATAGTAGGGAAGAGGAACAGCGCAATGCCGTTGAGCACGAACACCACGCCCAACGCTACCGACATGCTCTCTGCCTTAGCACGTATGATTGGACCTACCGCTGCTATCGCCGAACCGCCGCAGATGGCTGTGCCCGAAGAGAGCAGGTAGCTCGTCTGTGTGTCTACGCCCAGCAGCTTTCTGCCCAGCAGCCATCCGAGCGCCAACGTTCCGAACACGCTGGCGATGGTGAACACCATTCCTTCGGCGCCCGAAGCGAGCGCCTTGTCGACGTTCATGCCGAAGCCGAGTCCGATAACGGAGTATTGCAGCATCTTCTTCGACATCGTCTTGTTGAAGTCGGGAAAAGCCTTGCCCAACAGCAGCGCAAAGGCAAAGCCAATGGCGAGAGCAATAGGCGACGAAACCCAACCGGCAGTCCAACTGAAACTGCCCAACTCGAGATGGAACACTTCTACGGCGAAGCTTAGCAGCAGCGAGACGCCAAGCACAGCTACAATAACGATGTAGCAGAGTTCTTTCTTTTTCATTATTTGTGTGTTTGTATTTTGAAGAAACGAAAAAATCCGTATCGCTGTTCATGTTGCGAAACGGATTTTTCTTCACGTTATATTATTGTTGTATTTCGTTCAGAACGCTTATTCGTCAGCCTGCTCCTCAAGAGTGTACTGGCTCGAACCGTCGAAACAGTGTGTACATACCTGACACTTCGGCAGTCCGATGGCTGCGATGAGCTGCTCAATGGTGTTGAACTTCAGCGAGGTGAGACCCAGCTGCGAGCGTATCTCCTCAACCATGCGCTTGTACTGCGGCGAATCGGTTGTGGCATACTTCTCAAGATCCTTGTTGGCGTCGCCTTCAAACTTCTCGATGATGCGTCGTGTGATAAGCTCCATATCGCTCTTCGACGATGTGAAGCCGATGAACGGACAGCTGTATACGAGCGGCGGACAAGCGATGCGCATGTGACACTCCTTCAGTCCAGCCTGATCGAACAGCACGTGTACGTTGTCGCGCAACTGCGTGCCGCGAACGATAGAGTCGTCGCAGAACAATACGCGCTTGCCATTAAGCATTGCCTTGTTCGGGATGAGCTTCATCTTGGCTACGAGTGAACGCATCGACTGGTTGGACGGTGTGAACGAGCGCGGCCATGTCGGAGTGTACTTGGCAATGCAGCGCTGGTAGGGCACACCCTTGCCAGCAGCGTAGCCCATAGCCATGCCCGTGCCCGAATCAGGAATGCCCGAGCAGCAGTCAACCTCCACGTCGTCGGTCTTTGCGAGGTTGTAGCCGTTGTCGAAGCGAGCCTCTTCAACGTTCTTGCCCTCGTAAGTAGATGTGGGGAAGCCGTAGTAGACCCAAAGGAACGAGCAGATCTGCATCTTCTTATTGGCAGGGCGAATCTGTGTCATGCTGTCGGCTGTAAGCTCTACGATTTCGCCCGGTCCGACGTTGTAGCACTCCTCGTAGTCGAGGTTGGGGAACGACGATGACTCGCTCGAAGCAGCGTATGCTCCGTCCTTCTTGCCAATAATAATAGGTGTGCGGCCCCATGCGTCGCGAGCGCAGATGATAGAATCCTCGGTGAGAATCATCATTGTGCATGAGCCCTTTATGTGATGAAAGACATTCTCTATACCTTCGCGGTATGTCTTGCCTTGAATAATGAGCAAGGCAACGAGTTCGGTTTGGTTTGTGGCGCTTTGCGAGAGTTCGGCAAAGTGCATGTTCTTCTCAAGCAATTGCTTGGTAAGTTCCTCCAGATTCGCAATCTTCGCTACTGTGCAGATAGCGAAACGTCCGAGGTGTGAGTTGATTACGAGCGGTTGTGCGTCAGTGTCGCTGATTACGCCGATGCCCGCTGTGCTACCTTCGAACCGGTCGAGTGTCGGTTCAAACTTAGTCCTGAAATACGAGCTCTCCAGATTGTGGATAGAGCGTGTGAAACCCTTCTCTTTACTGTACATGGCGAGACCGCCACGGCGAGTTCCGAGGTGTGAGTTGTAATCGGTTCCGTAGAAAACATCTGCAACGCAGCTTTTCTTGGAGATGGTGCCAAATATGCCTCCCATAAGAATGTTGTGTTTTGAAAATTTGTGGTGCAAAGTTACGTATATTTGTTGAATAAACGGCGCTTTAACTTTGAAAAAACTTGCTCCGCCGTATTATTTCTTGACATAATTATGGTGCAACGTGTTGCAGAAAGTGCATTTTTAGAGTTCTTAATTTGGCTGATTAACATAAAGTTATTACTTTTGCATGTCATTTAAATGGAAATTTAACTATAATTTATTACTAATTATAACTATGAGTTTGAAAATTGTTGTACTTGCCAAGCAAGTACCCGACACACGAAACGTCGGCAAGGACGCTATGACAGCCGAAGGTACTGTCAATCGCGCTGCCCTACCGGCAATCTTCAACCCCGAAGATTTGAACGCGTTGGAGCAGGCTCTGCGTCTTAAGGAGCAGAACCCGGGTTCAACAGTAGGTATTTTGACAATGGGTCCTCCGCGTGCTGCTGAGGTTATCCGCGAGGGCCTCTACCGCGGTGCAGATACAGGCTGGTTGCTTACAGACCGTCTTTTTGCTGGTGCCGACACACTCGCTACATCTTACGCTCTGGCTACAGCCATCCAGAAGATTGGCGACGTAGACGTTGTGATCGGTGGCCGCCAGGCTATCGACGGCGATACAGCGCAGGTAGGTCCGCAGGTGGCTCAGAAGCTTGGCTTGTCGCAGGTGACATACGCAGAAGAAATCCTCAAGTGCGAGGACGGCAAACTCACCATCCGTCGCCACATCGACGGCGGTGTGGAGACTGTTGAGGCTCCGATGCCGCTCGTAGTTACAGTGACTGGCTCTGCGGCTCCGTGCCGTCCGGCTAACGCCAAGCTTGTCATGAAGTACAAGCGTGCCACAGCTCCTATGGAGCGCAAGCCCGAGAATAAGTACAACTACCTCTACGAGGAGCGTCCTTATCTCACACTCAACCAGTGGACCGTTGCCGACGTAGACGGCGACCCGCAGCAGTGCGGCTTGAGCGGTTCGCCTACTAAGGTGAAGGCTGTCAAGAACATCGTGTTCCAGGCTAAGGAAAGCAAGACTCTCACAGGCTGCGACGCCGACATCGAGGGCTTGGTAAAGGAATTGTTGGACGAAAAGATTATTGGATAATGAACAACGTATTTGTATATTGCGAGATAGAAGGCACTCAGGTTCAGGAAGTGTCTCAGGAACTTCTCACCAAAGGACGCAAGCTCGCCAACCAGCTCGGCGTAGACCTTAACGCCGTAGTTGCCGGCACTGGCATCAAGGGCAAGGTGGAAGATCAGATTCTGCCTTACGGCGTCGACAAGCTCTTCGTCTTCGACGCTGAGGGCCTCTTCCCTTACACATCGGCTCCTCACACCGACATCCTTGTGAACCTCTTCAAGGAGGAGCAGCCGCAGATAGCGCTCATGGGTGCTACTGTTATCGGTCGCGACCTCGGTCCGCGTGTTTCTTCTTCGCTCACCAGCGGTCTTACAGCCGACTGTACAGAGCTTGAGATAGGCGACTACGACGACAAGAAGAGTGGCGTTCACTACGACAATCTGCTCTATCAGATTCGTCCGGCTTTCGGTGGCAACATCGTGGCTACTATCGTCAACCCTGAGCACCGTCCGCAGATGGCTACCGTGCGCAGCGGCGTGATGCAGAAGGCTCTCTACGAGGGCAAGGCAAAGGGCGAAGTGGTATATGCCGACGTAGCTAAATACGTGCCCGAGGCAGACTTTGTTGTGAAGGTGCTCGACCGCCACGTTGAGGCTGCAAAGCACAACCTCAAGGGCGCTCCTATCGTTGTGGCTGGCGGCTATGGCGTAGGCTCTAAGGAGAACTTCGATATGCTCTTCCAGCTTGCCAAGGAGCTTCACGGCGAGGTAGGCGCAAGCCGCGCTGCCGTTGACGCTGGCTGGTGCGACCACGACCGTCAGATCGGTCAGACCGGTGTAACTGTTCACCCGAAGGTGTACATCGCATGCGGCATCTCTGGTCAGATTCAGCACATCGCTGGTATGCAGGATTCAGGCATCATCATCTCTGTGAACAACGACCCGGACGCACCTATCAACAAGATTGCCGACTACGTAATCACCGGCACTGTTGAGGAGGTACTTCCGAAACTCATCAAGTACTATAAGGCAAATAATAAGTAGTTAAGAATTCAGTAGTTAAGAAGTTAAGCCATTTGTTTTTTATGGGACAAACTTTTCAAAATATTTTGGCATGGCAGAAAGCTTATGATTTTGTATTGGATGTATACAAATATACAAAATCATTTCCTGAATCAGAGAAATATGGGTTAATATCCCAATTTCAACGTGCAGCCGTTTCTATTATTGCAAATATTGCGGAAGGCTATAAGAAAATTGGCAAAGCAGATAAACTTCGTTTTATGAATATTTCTCAAGGCAGTCTCGAAGAATGTAGGTGTTACGTAATATTATCACGAGATTTGGGATATATAGATAATGACGTCTATAATATTCTTTATTCAAAAATAGAGGAAGCGAGCAAACTTTTAAATGGTTATTGCAAAGCAATGCTTAATTCTAATTTTAGTAATACATTGGAATAACATTACGGAACATGATAAGAAGAGCTGCATATATTATAAGAAGGTCTGCATATGGCTTAACTTCTGACTCCTTAACTCCTTAACTCCTAAAAAATAAAAACAATGGCTAACTTTTATACTGACCATCCGGAGTACGATTTCTATCTTAATCACCCGGAAATGCAGCGCGTAGTAGAGCTCAAGGAGCGCAACTTCGCCGACAAAGATAAATATGAGGATGCGCCCGTCGACTTCGAGGACGCTATCGAGAACTATAAGCGTGTGCTCGAAATCACTGGCGACATCGCTGCCAACATCATCGAGCCGAACTCTGAGGACGTAGACCTCGAAGGTCCGCACCTCGTAGACGGACGTATGCACTACGCATCGAAGACATACGACAACATCGAGGCTACACGCCAGGCTGGTCTGTGGGGCATCTCTATGCCTCGCCGCTACAACGGTCTGAACATGCCTATCACTCCGTACTCAATGGCTTCGGAGATTGTTTCGGCTGCCGATGCCGGCTTCCAGAACATCTGGTCGCTGCAGGACTGCATCGAGACTCTCTACGAGTTCGGTTCAGAGGAGCAGCGCCAGAAGTACATTCCGCGTGTCTGCGCTGGCGAGACAATGTCAATGGACCTTACAGAGCCTGACGCAGGTTCCGACCTTCAGCGCGTAATGCTCAAGGCTACACAGGACGAGGATGGCACATGGCGTCTGAACGGTGTGAAGCGCTTCATCACCAACGGCGACTCTGACATCCACCTCGTGCTCGCACGCTCTGAGGAAGGCACACGCGACGGTCGCGGTCTGTCGATGTTCATCTACGACAAGCGCGACGGCGGCGTAACAGTACGCCACATCGAGCACAAGCTCGGTATCCACGGTTCGCCTACCTGCGAGCTTGTTTACAAGAACGCAAAGGCAGAACTCTGCGGTTCTACACGCCTCGGACTTATCAAGTACGTAATGGCTCTCATGAACGGCGCACGTCTCGGCATCGCCGCACAGTCGGTAGGCGTTAGCCAGGCTGCTTACGACGAGGCTCTGAAGTATGCTCGCGAGCGCAAGCAGTTCGACACAGCCATCGTTAAGTTCCCGGCTGTTTACGACATGATCGCACGCATCAAGGCTAAGCTCGACGCCGGTCGTTCTATCCTCTACCAGACAGCACGCTACGTAGACATCTACAAGGCTCTTGAGGACATCTCTCGCGAGCGCAAGCTCACACCTGAGGAGCGCGCAGAACTGAATAGCCAAGCGGTAAGGCAAGGGACTTTGACTCCCTCATGCGTTGGTTCGAATCCAGCTACCCCAGTAAACCTTAAAGGTTTTGTTGATATGGTCCGTTGGTCAAGGGGTTAAGACACCGCCTTTTCACGGCGGTAACACGGGTTCGAATCCCGTACGGACTATTTTATTTATTCTTGTTTAAAAGATTTAAAAAAGAGGGCGAAAGCCTTCTTTTTTAGTCTAGTTCATGTGGTAATAAAAGTGTTTCTGTTCCTGATTGATCAATCAGATAGACAATATTTGGAAAGAATGGGTCATACGGGTAATTATAATCAAAAGCAATAGTTGTTTGCTGCTTTTGATTTTGGTAGCAAATCGTTAATTTCCCTTTTTTCTCAGTTAAGCGAAAGCTGATGATTGGCTCTAGTGGGATAACACCTTTTAGGTAGTTATCTAAGATATCCCAAAAGGTATCAATGATTTCGTGTGGAAGGCTTGTTGTTACGCCAAAACTGGCGTATCTTTCTTTACTAATTTCAAATGCCATATAAAACTTCCTTTCTTTAGCGTAAAAGCACCCCTATTGGAGTGCTCGCAACTTTAACGATTCTTAAGTTCAAGATAACGTTTGTACCAAATATTAATATAGGCTTCTGAGAATGGTCCTTTTCCATTGTTAATCCAATCAACAAGGATTTTGACATTCTCTTTTAAAATAAAATCAATGTCTGGAGAATAGCCCATTTCTGCTTTGTGTATTTCGTACTCGTCGACGTCAAGTAGCCTTTTTTCACCGTCTGCAAAGACTTTGACATCCAAGTCGTAATCGATATACTTAAGAGCTTCTTCATCCATGACGTATGGACTAGCAAGATTGCAGTAGTATGAAACACCGTTATCTCTTATCATCGCAATGATATTAAACCAGTATTTTTTATGGAAATAAACAATGGCTGGTTCTCGCGTAACCCAACGTCTCCCATCACTTTCTGTTACTAGTGTGTGATCGTTAACTCCTATAACAGCATTGTCTGTTGTTTTTAGTACCATAGTGTCGCGCCATGTTCGGTGCAAACTA
>ERZ1031540.471-NODE-471-length-9832-cov-7.077120_pt1 | contig 9832 bp, 7 predicted proteins | sample MGYA00519031_ERZ1031540 | MGnify/ENA primary metagenome ERZ1031540 (study PRJEB33719, sample SAMN04261166) | wastewater metagenome | biome: rural village; feature: human; material: feces | host: Homo sapiens | place: El Salvador | collected 2013-01-07 ... | reverse complement strand
ACGGACTGAAGACAGCCCCAAAGTCCGAATACAAGAACACCGACATCCAGCCGGGAATTTTCAGAACGCGCCACTCCTTCTGCAATACAAAGCTCAAGAAGTTTTTCCCCAGTACGGTTGCAGACATAGAATTTTTCAGTTTCTTCCGGCGGAAGATTCACCGCGGATTTTTAAGGCTCCAGTTGCGAAACGCCCTGATTGCGGCAAGAACCTTTTCCTTTGAAGAAGCGGCTTTTTCCGCGGCGGCTTCAATAACCGAATTTATCTGGTTCAGACAGTCCAGCGAAATCGACTGAAAAAGGCAGTCCTTGTCCCTATAATAATGATAAATTGCCGTGGCTGAAACGCCGCACTTTTTGGCAATCTCCCTCATTCCGATTTCCTCAGGTTCTTTTTCCATTAAAAGCTCAAGTGTCCGCTTTTTTATGGAAGAAACCAGCTCAGGATTCGCATTTCTCATAATTCTTCCGCCTTTTATAATGTAACACAGATAACTTAACAATGTTATATAAAATAATCAATAGTTTTTTTTATCGGCACGCTTAAGCGTTTGATGATAAAACTTTTAATAACGACATGGCATAAAAAGTTTCAGCACAGAATCAGATTGAGTTCTGCATCCCGGCAAATTCCAATCGTAAATCAGCCGTAAAATTTTACGCTTGAAAATACACTTGTTTTCAATTACATTTTCCTTATTATGAATGATGAATCAAACCGAATCCGAGAAAATAGAACTTTAGAATTTAAAGAAGATTTAACCAACACATTTCTAAAAACTGTAAGTGCCTTTTCTAATTATGACGGCGGAATTATTCTATTCGGTGTGAATGACTGCGGAATCCCTGTCGGTCTTGGAAATCCCAAATAGACTTGTCTTGATATTGAAAATAAAATAAACGATTCCATACATCCGCAGCCAGATTATTCTCTTAAAATTGACGGGCAAAATAAAACCGTTGAGCTGAAAGTGAATGCAGGAAAAAGCAAGCCATACACATACAAATCAAAGGCATACAAGAGAAACGACACAACCACCATCGAAGTTGACGAGCTTGAATTTTCTCGTCTGGTATTGCAGGGAAAAAATATAAGATTCGAACAGCTTTCAAGTGAAAATCAAAATCTTAAATTTTCTGTTCTTGAAGAAAAATTGATTCAAAAAATCGGAATAGACAGACTGGACAAAAACATCTTAAAAACCCTGAACCTTTTTTCTGACTCTGACGGATTTAATCACGCGGCGGAATTGCTTTCTGACTCCAACGATTTCCCCGGAATTGACATCGCAAAATTCGGAGAGTCCATCAGTGTCATTCAAAAAAGAGCGACTTTTGAGCACGAGTCAATTCTGAAAGAACTTTCAGAGGCTGTGAACGTTTACAAAGATTTTTATCAATATGAAGAAATCAACGGAATTGAGCGAAAAAAAATCGAGCGTATTCCGGAAAATGCATTCCGCGAGACTTTGGCAAATGCACTGATTCACAGAACTTGGGATGTGAATGCGCAAATCCGGATTCTAATGTTTGACGACAGAATTGAAATAACATCTCCGGGCGGACTTTCTTCAGGCATTTCTGAAGAGGAATATCTAAAAGGAAATGTTTCAATCTTACGTAATCCGATTATCGGAAACGTTTTTTACAGGCTTCATATTGTTGAGATTCTTGGAACAGGAATTCCGAGAATCAACGAGGCGTACAGGAATTCAGCAAAAAAACCACGGTTTGAAATCTTTGAAAATTCTATAAAAGTTACGCTCCCTGTAACTGATGTTATGGATTTAACGAAAGATGAGAAAACTGTGCTTGCCGTTCTAAGCAAAAATATTCCTCGGCAGATTAGCGGCATTTCAGCTTCAGTTCCATTCGGAAAATCAAAACTGACAGAACTGCTAAAATCTCTTGAATCAAAAAATTACATCACAATTCAAGGAAACGGCCGCGGAACAAAATACTGCAAAAACTAGAAAAATGAGCAATACGCTACGTAAAATTTTACGCTTGTTTTATGATTATTTTCAGCTACATTTTCCTTATTATGAATGATGAATTCTTGCCGGCGACACTTACGTACAGCAGACTCTTGTAGCCCCGCTTTTTACATATAAAAGTGTTTTTGACGGCCTGACACGCCAGGAGCAGACAGTTTTCAAAAAACTGATAGAACGAAAAAGCCGCAGCCAGATTACAAAAGAAGTGAATATTGTCGAACGCTCGCTGGAAAATTACCTTTCCAAAATTTACCAGAAAACAGGCTGCAAGAACCACGAAGAACTGATTAAAAAGTTCGGTGAGTGAAATGAGGAATAAACACGACTGGAGGCAAGGAAACGGAAATGGAAATTAGTCTTGAAATTCCGAGGTGAAAAATCAATTTTTTACAAAAACATTGCCATATAAACTGGTAAATAAATTATGCCGTTTTCTTCCTTAAAATCTGAGGTGTGAATGACAAAACATTTATCGGTATATTCTGCGAATTTTTTCCTAAACTTGTTAAGCGAAGAAATTGTATAACGCTTTGAGGATTTTACTTCGATTCCCTGAATGTTGTGACGCGAAGTAACCTTATTTTTTGTAATAAGAAAATCAATTTCCATGCGGGAAGCAGAATCTTCATTGTCAGACTTTGAATAAAAGTAGAGTTTGTGTCCGCTTGCTGTAAGCATCTGGGAAACAATGTTTTCAAAAATCATTCCTTCGTTTACTTCAAGCTTTCCAAAAAGCAGTTTTTTATAAATTTCTTCAGCGACAAGACCATTTTCGTCAAACGCGTGGCTAATTAAAAGTCCAGTATCTGCCATGTAGCATTTTAATGTGGTGCGGCTCATATTCATTTTTAATGCGATATTAGGCTCATCAGCATTGTAGCAAATGTTTACGATTCTAGAATCTTTAAGCCACATAAACGCGTCATCATAATTGCGCATTTTTGCATCTTTTTTTAAGGAAGCCAGCTTAAATTTTTTTTCGTGCTTAGAAAGCTGAGAAGGAATTTCATCAAAAATAGATTCCGCTTTTAATTCCGAGCCTTTTGCGTGCTTTTGAATATCGTTACGATACAGCTCCAGAATTTCCCGCTTTATCATATCTACCTTTTCAAAATTTTTTGATTCACAATATTCTTTTACAGCTTGCGGCATTCCGCCGACTATAAGATAAAGCCTGAATAAATCCATAGCCTTTCTATGCAAAGCCTGCCCCATAGGAATTTTCTTTTCAAAGCAATTTTTTACAACAGGAATCAACGTGTCATTTCCTAAAGCAAGCAAAAACTCCTCAAAATCCATGGGATTTAACTGTAAATGATGTTCTTCCGATGGAATTAAAATGTCCTGTGTATTTTTTTTAATGGAAAGAAGGGAGCCTGTTTCTATAAAATCATAGCGCCCATCAGCAACAAGATATTTAATTGCGGCTCTGGCTCTTGGAAAAAACTGAACCTCATCAAAAATAAAGAGCGTGTTGCGTTCGTGCAGTTTTACAGAATAATAGGCAGAAAGGTGCATAAAAAGAGTGTCTAAATCAGAAAGGTATTTTTCAAATAGTTCTTTGATTTCATCAGGAGCAGAAAAAAAATCTATGAGGATATATGATTCATATTCATTTTTTGCAAATTCCTGCGCAAGAAAGCTTTTTCCAACACGGCGAGCGCCTTCAATCATGATGGCACATTTTCCTTTTTCTTCATCCTTCCATTTTAAGAGAGTTTTATATGCCTTTCGATACATATTTACACCTTTTTGACTTTAATTTTTATTAAATCATACACCATTTTAAGATTATTAACAAGCAAAAATTACACCTTTTTAAAGGTATGAAAAAAATATGCAGAACCAAAAACACTTGATGCCCGCGGGCAAGCTTTATTCCATCTGGCTTTATTGGAAGAAAAGCGACTTAGATAAACGCCTCTCAAACCGCAAGAATTCGGGAGGTAAAATCTAAAACTTCGAACTGCGAACTTCAACTCCTTTTGTAAAAACTTTCCACTATACCTGAAACTTTTCTTGAATTTTAGAACTTTTTCGGTTATACTGGAAACAAATGAAACAGATTGCGCTGGACAGATTCGGAATCGACGAAATAATTTCTCTTTACAAGGACAAGTCCGTCATAAAAGTGCTTCAGGGAATACGGCGGTCGGGAAAGTCGTTCATGCTTGAGCTTCTTTCACGGAAGATTATGGAAAAAGGCGCGGCGGAAAAACCAGATTCTTCTATTAAATATGGAAGATTTTGAGAACGCGGAATTACTGGACACAAAAAAGCTCTACGACTTTATAAAATCAAAAAGCGAGGCGGCCGGCGGAAAAAAACTCTATCTTTTTCTGGATGAAGTTCAGGAAGTCAGCGGCTGGGAAAAGCTTGTGAACTCGCTCTACTCTTCCGCCACGATTGACGCGGATATCTACATAACAGGCTCGAACGCAAATCTTCTTTCCTCCGAACTGGCGACTTACCTGAGCGGTCGCTATGTTCTGATTCACGTCTGGCCGCTTTCCTACAGGGAATTTTTGTACTTCAATTCCGAAAACGACTCTGCGGCGGCGTTCAGAAAATTCATTGAATTCGGAGGATTTCCGGGACTGAAGGACATGATGGAAAACCCTGTCCAAATCCGCTCGTATCTGGAAGGAATCTATTCAACTGTTCTTCTGAAAGACGTGATTGCCCGCAACAGAATCCGCGACACTGCGGTTCTTGAAAAAATCATTCTGTACATCGCCGACAACACAGGGAACATTTTTTCCACAAAACGAATTTCCGACTTCATGAAGTCCGGCGGCCGCCCGCTTTCCGTGGAGACAATCTACAACGACATAAAATATCTTGAGAACGCGCTGGTCCTGCACAAAGTTCCGCGGTATGACGTGCGCGGCAAGAAAATCCTTGAGACGATGGAAAAATATTACCTTGCCGACCAGGGGCTGCTGACATTCCTGCACGGCTACAAGGACACCTACATAAACGGAATTCTTGAAAACATCGTGTTCATCGAGCTTCTTCGGCGCGGCTACAAAGTCTTTATCGGAAAAATCGGCGACATGGAGATTGACTTTGCGGCGGAAAAAAACGGCGAAAAACTATACGTTCAGGTCGCATACCTAATCGGCTCGGAAGAGACAAAAGAAAGGGAACTCCGCCCGCTAAAATCGCTTCTGGCACTAGGCGACAACTTTCCAAAACTCATTCTTACAATGGACGATCTTCCGCCCTCAAACGAAAACGGAATCGTAAGGAAGAATATAAGGGAGTGGATTTTGGAGGGGTAAAAGGAGTTGCGGGCGGAAAACGGTAAGAATCCGGATGCTCAAATTGCATAAATTTTTGACAAAACAGTCAAAAATGGCTGAACTTCTCATCTGTTTTCTTGCTTTCCGCCTCTTTTATGGTTATTTTCTTTGTAGGTTGTATGCAATTTTTACAGGAGGTTCACATGAAAAAAGGAAGCAGAATCAGGAAGATTTTTTCTTTGGCCGCCGTTTTGAGCTGCATTGCAAGCCTTTCAGCCCAGTCAGTCTCCGAAAAAAGCAATGCAAACCTTGAGCCTGTGCGAAATTTTGAGCTCGAGCGGTATCTTGGAAAATGGTACGAGATCGGCAGGTTTGACTTCAAGTGGGAAAAAAATCTGAAAAACGTTACGGCCGACTACTCGCTGAACAAAAACGGCACTGTCAAGGTTGTAAATTCTGGCTATGATTATGTCAGCAAAGAGCAGAAACAGTCCGTGGGAAAGGCGAAATTCGCCGGGAACCAAAATTCCGGAAGCCTGAAAGTCTCGTTCTTTTGGCCGTTTTACAGCGACTACAAAATCATTGCGCTTGATTCCGAATACAACTACGCGCTTGTCGCAGGAGCAAACAAAAAACTTCTGTGGATTTTGAGCCGCACAAAGACGATTCCAGATGACGTCAAGGAACGCTACATTCAGACTGCCCAGAACGCAGGCTACGATTTGAACGGTTTTGTCTGGACAGAGCAGGAATAAAAAATCTGGCATGACTGAAAGTTTTGGTTGTGCCGGAAAAAAGGGGCTAGGTTATTAGCAGAAAAAATTTCTAATATCTTTTCGGATTCTAATAAACATACAGTCGTTTATAAAGAATATTCACAAAAATACATTATAGTTTTAGAATTGCTTTATGGACTCTATTTGTAAAGATATTTTCCGTTCTATTCATGAGGGATGCTGGATTTATATTGAATACAAAAACAAAAGTGAAGAATGCACAAAATATTGGATTGCAGTTAGAAATATAAATCTGGAAAAGAAAAGTCTTGAGGCAACAGGGCTTCATCTTGGCGACTTTACAACAAAAAATCTTTTTATATTTATTGAAAAAATTCTCCGTACTCGAATAATAGAGGGAACTTATTTTAAAACAAACAAAGATTTAATAGAAGACATTGACCTTTATCCGCAGAAATATAAAGAGATTTTTTCTGAAATTGTAAACTTAAAAACTCTGAATTATCTTTCTGACTGCAACAAACTTGCAGATCTTCCAAAACTCAACACAAAATACGAGCTTATAAATCGGCTTGATTCTTCAAAACTGAAAAACAGGATTTACAATTTAGATGACGAGCAATTTAAAATGTTCGTAAACAGTTTTAAAAAATCCGCAGAAACAAAAGAAGAAAAAAATATTAACAGCACAATTCAAATTGCCCTAAACGAGTTGAGCATTCACACTCAAAAAGGACTTTATGTTTTGGCTTACCGGGAAGTGCGATTTGATGTTGAACGAAAAATTTTAATTGCAGGAAATAAAATCAAAATTTGCTCGGAATTCTGCATGGAAAAAAGCGCTGACAAAAACAGTAAAAAACTGAGCATTTTAAATTTTATCGATAACGAAGACTTATCCTTGCTTGAGAATTTTGAAGAGAATGCAGAAACAATAAAAGATATCGTAATGCAAAACATCAAAAACAAAAAAGATTGTGCAGTTGATGACAGGCCTTATTTTCTTTGCTTGCAGCGGGATTTAAATATCGACCTTGAAAAAGAATATGAATCAATCATAAATATGTATTCCCAAAATAATGTTACAGTTCCGATTCAAGCATTTTTTGGCGAACTTCGTTCAATAAAACAGAATGACAAAGTTTATCCTCTTGCTTTGATAAACAAAAATGTAAATCTTGACCAGCTCTGCTTGCAATTCACACTGCAATGAATTTTCCGGTTGCATATATTCAGGGGCCGCCCGGAACAGGAAAAACTACAACCATAATTAGCACGATTATCACGGCATTTTTTAATTCAAAAACCGTTCTTTTTTCTTCATACAACAACCATCCGATTGACGGTGTTTTTGAAAAGTTAACAAACTTAAAATATAAGAATTACAGAATTCCCTTCCCCATTTTGCGAATTGGCAGTAACGATCGGATTCAAGAAACCTGCCTCTACATTAAAAAATTGCTTTCACAAATAAAGTCTCTAAAATCTTTTGATACAGTTTTACAACAAAACAAAGAGAGCCAAATTGAACGGACTAAAAAACTTACAGAACTTTTGCAGAAACACGAAGAACAGCTTGACTTGGCTGAACGAAGAGAATTAATTGAAGAAATGCTTTCAAAAAGCGAAAATATGAATCTTCGGATGAATCTTGAAGGCCAGCAATATTCCAAAATCAAGAAACGCCTTGAAGAAATCGGAAACATCAGCGATGAAGACGCTCTCAGCCTTTTGGATTTTGACCACGAAAAACTGATGCAGTTTATAAATTTTACCTCGGTGAAATTCTTAAAACGGCTTTTTGAAGACGAATACAAAGATTTTATTGAGATTTTGAATATTAAAAATAAAGAAAAGCAATCTACAGAATTTAACAAATACTTTTCTGTATCTGAAAATATTTTTAAAATGCAAAAAGTATTTCCCGTTTTTTGTTCAACTTGCATTTCAACGCAGAAGATTGGCGAGCCGCAAACTTACTTTGACATGACAATCATTGATGAAGCAAGCCAATGCAATACGGCAGTTTCGCTAGTTCCGATTATCCGCGGAAAAAATCTTATGCTTGTGGGAGATCCTCAGCAGCTGAATCCTGTAATTACACTGGATAAAAATATTAACGAAGAGCTGAAAGCCAAATACGAGGTGAATGAAAATTATGATTACATCAAAAATTCAATTTACAAAGCATATCTTGCCAGCGATTCTGTAAGCCAGGAAATTCTTTTACATAATCATTATAGATGTGCAAAGGAAATCATTGAATTCAGCAATAAAAAATATTATAACAATCAGCTGAATATAAAATCTGAAATTACAAAGGAAAAGCCACTCGTCTTCTGTGAAGTTCGTGAAAACTATTCTGCCGATAAAAACACCTCTCTGGATGAAGCTGAAAAAACTGTGCAGTATGTAAAAAATCATCTGGATAAGAAAATTGGAATCATCACTCCGTTTAAAAATCAAAAAGATTTAATCGATTATAAATTGAAGGAAAACCATCTTGAAAACAAGGCAAGTTGCGGAACAGTCCACGCATTTCAGGGTGATGAAAAAGATGAGATTTTGTTTTCACTTGCGCTTACAAGCCATACATATTCAAAAACTTACGATTGGCTTAAAAATAATCGGGAACTTTTAAACGTTGCAGTTTCAAGGGCTAAGGATAAATTTATAATTTTTTCGAACAGCGAAGAACTAAAAAGACTTCACAAAAATGATGATAGCGATGATTTATACGAACTGGCAGAATATGTAAAAAAGAACGGCGAATATAAAATAACACCAAGAGTATCTTCTTCCAGAGCACTTGGAATAAAACCTTATAGCACGGAAACTGAAAATACCTTCCTGACAACATTAAACCACGCAATTTCAACACTGCTAGAATCGGACGGAAAATTTTCGGTAGAACGGGAAGTTCAGCTTTCGCACCTATTTGAAAAAAATCCAAGCGACAGTGATTTTTTTTACAAAGGAAGCCTGGATTTTGTAATTTATAAAAAAGGCTTCAGAAACAGAAAAGATGCAGTTCTGGCAATAGAACTTGACGGTCCAGAACATCACAACAATCCGAATGTAATCGCAAGAGATGAAAAGAAAAAACAGATTTGCAAAAACCACGGCTTTGATTTGTTGCACATTGATAACAGTTATGCAAGACGATATTGCTTTGTAAAGGAAATTCTGACAGAATTTTTGGAAGATGGAAAATAAGATATGATGTGAAAAAAGTCAAAATCATAAAAATCCAATAACAGTTTGGATTATCCGCTTTAATATTGGAGACAAAATTTGAAATATAACCTGAAATCGGAGCTTTACATACTGCTAGATGAATAAAAAATATAAATCCCAAAAGAAAATTAAAGTTTAATTGCTTTGATAAATCCTTAGATTTTCTTTTTTGTTCACATATTTTTTTATATAAAATGCTTTTATCATTTTTTCTTGCAAAAGTTTTCTAAAAGCAAGATAGAGTGTAAAAGCTTCTTTTTAGTTTTATAAACAAAATCATCTATTATATCTGCCAAATTATCAAATAACTTTTTAAAAAATAATCTAGTCATAACAGAAATAAAATGCAAGGCAAAAAAAGACATCAGAAAAATAAAGGCAAATAGAAAATACTCAACCTTAAATATAAGTTCAAAATCTTTTTCTGCAAAACTAAAAATGTCTTCTTTAAATACAATTACAGAAACAATATCCAATAAGTAAAAAATCTCAAAAAAATTAAAAACTAGATGAGGATTATTAGTTAGAGATCCAGTTTTATCAATTATTTTTCCAAAAAGTTCCTTCATAATTTCTTCTCCAAAATCATTTTTCCAACCTTTTATTTTGATTACTAT
>ERZ1031540.469-NODE-469-length-9854-cov-8.136238_pt1 | contig 9854 bp, 9 predicted proteins | sample MGYA00519031_ERZ1031540 | MGnify/ENA primary metagenome ERZ1031540 (study PRJEB33719, sample SAMN04261166) | wastewater metagenome | biome: rural village; feature: human; material: feces | host: Homo sapiens | place: El Salvador | collected 2013-01-07 ... | reverse complement strand
TTTTTCGCATGTAAAAGCCGGAAAACGTTCTGCAGATTTAGAAGATGCACTCATGTGGCTTGTAGGAGCAGGTCTTGTTTATAAACTAAATCTTGTAACAAATCCACAAAGTCCGATTTCTGCGTATGCCGACAATTCATATTTTAAAGTGTATTTTGCAGATACAGGATTATTAAGGGCAAAAGCAAAAATTGCTCCTGAATTGCTGCTGGAATCAAACGAGAGTTCATTGGGAAATTCCGGAGTTGGGACTTTTAAAGGAGCATTTGTTGAAAACTACTGCCTTTCAGAATTAATAAAAAATGATATTGAACCGTATTTTTGGACTTCCGGAAACACAGCTGAGCTTGATTTTCTTTTTGAATACAGCGGAGAAATATATCCTGTGGAAGCAAAAGCAGAAAGCAATACACGGGCAAAAAGTTATAATCTTTTCTGTACCCGTTACAAAAGCAAAAAAGGTTTTCGGATTTCCATGAAGAATATAGGCGTAAACATGATTGAAAATACAAAGTCAATTAGTTTGCCGCTCTATCTTTTGTGGCTAATAAAGAAATATTTATAACCGCAAAACCTTTATAAAGTATCCAGTTTTCTGCCCGAAACAGGAAGATTATTTTTTCTGCAAAATTCAATAAGTTCTTCTTTTAAATAATAAAAGTTTCTGAAAGTTTTTGAGTCAAGTTAAATATTTAAATTTGGTCTTTTGTTCATTTTAAAATTTTTTCTATTCTACAATTTTCCATTCGCCTAACGTACGTTTTTCTGCATCAAAACTTACGCCGATTTTAACGAGCTTTTTGTCGTTGCCTTTTTTATCTTTTGTAACTGAATACGGAATCAGATATCCTTTTGAATCAATCTGCGCGAGTGCTTCTTCTACTGTTCCGTCGAGTTTGAATTCAAAAACATAAACAGCATTTTCTGTTTCTACAACCATATCACTTCGACCGGCTGCACTTGCTTCTTCTGTCTTTACAACATACGGCGTACACAAGCGCGCTATTAAATAGAATAAAGTTTTGTAGTGATTTTCATCCTGCTTTTCTGCATTATACGGAATCGAAGACAAAAATGCTTTCATTTCTTTTAGAGCATCTTCAAGACGATTTTCACGAAAAGCCTTTGTTATTCTTAAAATAAAACTGTCATTTTGAATTTGATCTTCTGTTGCATAATAAGGCATAAGTGATTTTACAAAGCCCAGTCGCACCTCATCATTTGGAAATCCAAGTGTATATTCGTAGCCGTCATAATTTTTGATTGTAAGATACCCGCTCTGATAAAGCATAGGAATTGGATTTGTTGCTGTTTCTGTCGGAGCGTCAAACATTTCAAGTGTTGCAGGAAATCCTTTGTCAAAACTTTCAGGATCCATATTATACTTTTTTATAAGACGCGTAAGAATTGTCGGTGTTCCTGTTGCAAACCAAAAGTTTTTTAATTCCTTTTTACTGAGTGCATTTATCAGACTGAACGGATTATAAATATCAGGTGACTTTTCTGTAAAATGATAACCGTCATATTTTTGAGTAAGAGCTACACAAGCTTGGTCGTAAGTCATATTGTTGTTGTCTGCCAGCGCCTGGATTTCCGGCTTCATTTGAGAAAAAAGTTCTTCTTTTGTAATTCCGCAGATTGCAGCATACTCATTATCCATCGTAATTACATTAAGATTATTCAATTCACTGAAAATACTCAGCTGACTGAACTTGCTGATTCCTGTCAAAAAAACAAAGCGTAAAATTCCGCCCATATCTTTTAACGGGCTGAACAACTTTCGCACTTCCTGTTTTAGAATAAGCTGAAGTTCAGGATTGTCCATTGTATCTAAAAGAGGTGCATCGTATTCATCAACTAAAACTACAGGTTCTGTGCCTGTCTGTTCGTATGCGGTCATAAGAATTTTTTCAAAACGGGGACCCCATTCATATTCATTTGTATTCGTAACTTTATATGTTTTTTCTAATTCAGAAAGTTTAAAATTCATATAAATCTGAAGAGATTTTAAATCTGTAAATTTATTTCCTGCAAAACTCAAATGAAAAACAGGATACTTTTTCCATTCTTTTTCAAGTTTTTCTATTGCAAGTCCTTCAAAAAGTTCTTTCTTTCCTAAAAAATAATCGCGTAAAGTTGAAATTAAAAGTGACTTTCCAAAGCGGCGCGGACGGCTCAAAAAATAATAATTAAAAGTATGCGTCATTTTATAAACTAAATCAGTTTTATCTACATAATAACAACCGTCTTTTCTGAGCCTTTCAAAATCCTGAATTCCAATAGGAAAAAGTTTTAATTCTGCCATAAGTTTATTATATCTTGAAAGGTAACTATATTCAATGCAGAATATACTGGACATCAATCAATATATTCAGTTTTTAGCCAGACAATTTTCTTAAGAATTGTTTTAAAAGAAAAATAATTTTTCCAATAAATGCCGCAACAGTGTTTTATCAGTTTACTTTTGAAATTATACATTTTGTAATGCTGCATTATTCCAAGATACGAATTAACACTGCGAAGAAATGCTGTTTTTTCTATTTTTTTAATTGCTGAATGAGTTCCTTTTCCTTTTCGCTGCGGTTGCTGCATCCTGTTTTGTCATAAAGATGTACAAGATAGTTGTCTACCGTTATATAGATAGTATTGACAAAAAATTGGGGGGGGTATAATGGAAAACAGAGTTTTATTATGGAAGAGAAGAAACGCTTATTATCAGCTGTTTTATTTTTAGCATTACCATTTTGTATTTCATCAAAGGAAATTGATATTCCGGTAATAAAAATTCCTTCGAGCGTACTGGCTCTGGACTGGAATGCCGACTCTTCTGTTTTTGCATACAGTGAAGCAAATTCTGTTACAATCCGCGACGCAGATGATTTTTCAAAGATAAAGACATTTTCGGTTTCTGAAGAAAATGTGCAGCAGTTGAAATTTGTTGCCAATAAAGAAAAATCTTTTGAACAGTTGGTCACGGTGTCTGATTCTTCTGAATTAAAAATTTACCGTCTTCCAGGAATAATAAATACAATAACAAGAAAATTCGAAGACAACGATGAGTGCAGAATAAGTTTTTCAAAAAACGGAAACTACATTGCCTCTGTCACTTCCGAAAACGATATTCACGTTTATCTTCAGCTTTATATTTCAAATTCTCTTACGGGACTAACGCTCAGGTCTCCTTCTTCGTCTGTTACAGAAAATGAAGATGAAAGCGAAAGCAATACAGAAAACAAAAATAAAAGTGTTCAAATAATTTCGCTTGCTTTTGATTCTTTTTCAAAAAAAATTGCGGCTCTGCGTTCAGATGCCAGCGTTGTTATTTGGAATATGAGCAGCGTTGAACCTGTTACTGTAATTGCCGGTGCGTATACAAAAATTCCCTGCATGGAATTTACAGAAGATTCAGAAAAAATAATTTTTGCTTCTGCAGAAGACACTATCGAAATAAAAAATTTTCTTGGCGAGACCGTAAATAAGATTTCCTGCGAAGACAAAATAAATTCATTCCGCCTTGCAGAAGATAAAAAAACACTGATTGTTCTTACAAAGAAAAATCAGTTCAGGTATTACGCGCTGGACAGTGCAGAATATCTGGGCTACATTCCATCGTGGAATAAAACTGCAATTACAAGTTATGCATTTTCTTCTGATTCAAAAAAACTTCTTGTAGGACACGAAGACGGTTCAATTTATATTTTGAATGTAAAAGACGTTTTTTATAAACCGGGAAAAAAGCCCAACCTTTACCGCGTTTATGTTGCCCAGGAAAATGTTTCTGCCGGAACAAGATATTTGCCGTCTGGTGAAGGCTCAGAATCTTCTGGCGGAACAGCACTTTCTTCTTCTGCAGAAATGGTTCAGGCTTTCAGAACGCGCAATGCTCACAGTGTGGAAGTCCGTGCCGACTGTTCAATTCTTTCGGGAATCTATGGTGTTCAGGGCGGCCTTTGTGCCGGTTACACAAATGCCGGTGTGCTAAAGCCGTTTTATTTTGGCGGTCTTGTACGTGCAGCGTGTGCTTTTCCTTCACAGAATTTTCCATACACTTATAGAAGCGGCGGCGAGGTTATTGCAAATCCGCTGCTCACTTCTTTTTCTGCAGTTGTTCCGTTTGGAATAAGTCTTTTTCCTTTTGCTTCTGATGTTGATGTCTTTGCGGAACTTAGTGCCGGCATGAGTGTATTCAGTCTTGTACAGCCTGCAGGTGCCATTTTTGGAACATATTTTTCACCATGCGCGGGATTTCGTGTCGGTGCAGCATTCAAAAGAATTTCTTTATATGCGGGAATGAACTGGGACTGCGTAACTGCATTTTCACTCCGTTTTGGAGCGGGGTACAGATTCGGGGTAGGTGCACAATGAAAATAAAATTTGCTGCCCGGATTTTTGCTTTTGTAATTTTACCTGCCCTTTTGTTTTCGTGCACAAACGGAATCGGGCAGATTATGGATGAATACAATTCGCAGTTTCACCATGTTGCAGAAGAAAATTTCAGAGAACCTGTTCCGGGTGATGAAAATTTTAATGAAAGCGAAATTCTTTTGGAACGCTATTTTGTAAACCGCAATGCATCTGTTTCACTGGCAGCACCCGACGGATGTTCGTCATATAAATGGACGCTTTATTCTGTAAATTCAATTGAAAAAAAAGAAGTACTTGTTCTGGAAGACCAGTATTTTATTTTGTACATACCCGATGCAAAGCTTGTGAGCGGCAGAACTTATGTTCTTGAACTTTCACTTGCCTGCGCAGACGGAACAATATACGGCGACTCGTGTGAACTTGTGGTTTACGATTCGCTTGAAGAAATCCCTGTTCAGGAGGACAATAATGAAGGGAAAGAAAATCTTTAGGAACTGCATTGGTGCGCTTGCACTTTTGCTTGGTCTTGCCGGATGTCAGAACAGCCTTGAAGGCGACAGTGTTTCCGGTGAAGGAATTGAAGGCCTCAGGACACTTACTGTAGAAATCAAAAATTACAGCGAGTTTGTTGAAGAGAGCAGTGTTCAGGCAAATATGTTTGCTCCTGCACGTTCAATTATGCCCGATGCTTTTAAAACAAGTGACACTCTCAGTTACTATCTCTACGGAAAAGCTTCCAACGGTGAAGAAAAGGAGTGGACTTCTGTAACAGTAGAAAACGGAAAATTCACTCTTGATGTAGAGCCGTACAACTGGAATCTTACTCTTGCTGTTACTGCAGATGCAGCAACAAAAATTACAGAAGCAGACGATCTTGCCGCAGTTAAGGGAAAGGCAGTTCTTATAGGATACGCTGCCGTAGACCTTACACGCCATGCAAACAGTGCAAGCTTTACTTTAAAGCCCGACGGACTTACAACACCGGGTCATGTAGGGCTTAAAACTTCTTTGGAAGGCAACTGGACAATTCCTGACAGCATAAATTCAGTAAGACTCGGAATCTACAATCTTACAAACGGTAAAGCAGTCACATACTCAGATGACGACAACAGTACAACTGTTGTAAGTGTAGCAAGAACGGATTTCTCCAAAACATTTGGTGACGGCAAAGTCCCCGGAAAATTTGGTGAATCTGAAAAAAAACTTGCCCCCGGAACATATACATTCAAAGTAGAATTCCTTAATGCAAAAAACGAATGTGAAGCAGAGTGGAGTGACTCAATTGTAATTCTTCCGGGAAAAACAAATGACAAGACTGTTGCTGTTCCGGATGTAATAGGAGCAAAGCCTGCAGCAGCAACAGACTTTACAGCATCTTATGTTTCAGGCACAGAAGACAGCACTCCGGGATTCTACGACGTTAAGTTTGAATGGAAAGGCGCTGCATGTGTCAACGAGCGCAGTTTTGAAATTGACCTTCTTGAAGTAACAGGCACAAAAACTGTAACGGCAATACCAATTTCTGATACAGAATGGGCTACTGCAGAAACAGATTCTGGCAATAAAGTGGTTACTTACAAATCAGAAGTAATTTCAGACCAGCTTTATGTAGAAGGCTCGCTTCTTGCAAACAACACTTCGCTTACAATGAAACTTGCGCTCGGAAAAGCCTATGTCGCAAGAATTCGCGCAGTTAACCGTGCAGGTTCATCAGCCAACGCTTATGTAACAGTCGGCGCAGGAACTGGAAGCGCATTTGCAGGAAAATTCATCAATCTGTTCAGAATAAGATACAATCTCCAGGGCGGAACATACACACCGGCGACAGGACTAGCACAGTCTACACCAATTGTACAATATGCTTCTGCCGCAACAGCATATCTTGTTCCTGATACTTCTGAAGCTGCAACAACAAATACACTTGTAAAGAACAGTCTTTCCTGGAAAAAGTGGCAGGACTCTGTCGGAACTGTTGTTGATGTTGCTGCAACACCAAACTACTCCGGCCCTGCAAACATTGATCTTTACGCATGCTACACAACCGACGCAACTGTAACGATCTTTGATGCCGCAGACTATAAACTGGATGCCGCTTGGATTAAAGTTGGTAAAGAAGATACTCCACTTACCGGAAAAGATCCGTCATATACCGTAACTGTATCAAAAGCCGCTGCGCTTGATGCAGACGGTGCACTAATCTGGACTGTAAATGTAACAACCAAGGACGCAGGACCAATAATAACAGGTTTTGCTTACGACTCTGTAAAAATTGAAGTTTCTTCAGCCGGAATAAACCATTACACCCAGACACAGGCAAATGTAGCAGTAGAAACAGCCGCAAAATTTACACAGACCGGTGCAAAACTTCTCGAAAGCGGAACATACAATGTTATGATTACTGCAACAGCAGGAACAACAACGGTAACGCTTCCTGTAGTTCTTACAATTACAGACTGAATTTAAAAACGGGGGTTGCCCTTAAGGCAGACTTTAACGGTAACCCCTCATTGACAAAGCCGGGAGAAAACCATGGATATGAATGAACTTCAAAAGGCGCTGCTTTCAAAACAGCCTTCCCCAAAACAAAATCTTACCTTTAACCGTTACATGAAGCACTGCATCGATTTGGGAATTGTTTTGGATCGGGATTTCGAAGTCGCACTCAACTTCAGGCTTCCTTCCGGTGAATACAATATGCTCGCCTATCTTTATGCCGACTGCGATACTGAATAAAATCAGCAAACAGGTTTTCTTTTTTCCAATTGATTTTTCCCCAGTATTGAATTAAGATGTACCTTATATAGAGAAGCAATTCATTTGGTGGAGGAAAAAATGGCCGGTGATATTTCGGTAAAAAACAGAAACAAACTTTTAGCCGAGCGCGTAATAAAAAATCTCAAAGCCAGAAAATTCGACGCATATTATACAGAAACTGCACAGGAAGCAGCCCAAAAAGTACTTTCACTTATTCCGGCAAAAGCATCTGTCTCCTGGGGCGGAACCCAGACTATGGAAGAACTTAAAGTTCTGGAAGCCGTACGCAGCGGAGACTACAATGCAATAGACCGCGACACAGCAAAAACTCCCGAAGAACGCCAGGAACTTATGCACAAAGCCTTTTTTGCCGATGTTTATCTCACAAGTTTTAACGCAATGAGCGAAGACGGCGTTTTAATAAACATAGACGGAATGGGAAACCGCGTAGCAGCCATTGCTTACGGTCCCAAAAGTGTAATTGCCGTAGTAAGCATGAACAAAATATGCAAAACAACAGAAAGTGCCCGCGACCGTGCCAGAAATTATGCCGCTCCGGTAAATGTCCAGCGCTGCAACTTAAACCCTCACTTTGCACAGATTACAGGAACACCGTGTTCAAAAACAGGAAGTTGCGGTGATTGTACTGCCGCCGACTGCATCTGTTCATACATCGTAGAAACAAGAATGAGCAAAGTTCCGGGAAGAATAAAAATAATTCTCGTAGACGAACCGCTCGGAATCTAATCTGAACCATCTAAATAGGAAGGAGTTGAATATTATGAAAAAACTGTTGCCGTTCATTTTTACCGCACTGGCACTTTTGTCTTCGTGTACAAGCGTAAAGCCCGATGTACAGGCCGACCGCACAGCACTTAACGAAGAGGAGTCTGTCCAGCCGGTGTACAAAGGACTCAAGCGCAAGGTAGCAATCGCACGGTTTACAAACGAAAGCCAGTATGCAAAGGGCGCGTTCTTTGACAAAGACAATGACCCGCTCGGAAAACAGGCGCTGGACATCCTTTCCACAAAGCTTGCGGCCAGCGGTAAATTCATTTTACTTGAGCGCGCCGAAGCAGACAAAATAGATTCAGAAAAAGCTCTCACAGATGCACAGGCTGCAGAAAAAATCGGCGCCGACTATCTTATTATAGGTTCAATAACAGAATTCGGCCGCAAAAATATCGGCGAAACAGACCTTTTCTCCCGTACAAAGCGCCAGATTGTTCAGGCCGGCGTAAGTTTAAGACTTGTCGACGTTTCTACAGGACAGATAATTTATTCAGAAGAAGGCAAGGGGCAGGCAGAAACAGAATCTTCTACAATATTTGGCATAGGCGGAACGGCCGGTTTTGACGCAACTTTGAGCGACAAGGCAATCAGTGCGGCAATTTCTAAACTTGTAGAAAACGTAATAAACAACTGCATGGACCGTCCGTGGAAGTCAGTATTTCTTTCGGCAGACAGTGACGGCATTTTTATCGCAGGCGGAATAAAACAGGGCCTTCTTCCCGGAAAAAAACTGTCTGTAATAGAAAAGGGTAAAACAGTAAAAAATCCGCAGACCGGAATGCCCGTAACCCTTCCCGGAAAAAAAGCCGCCGAAGTAAAAGTAATTTCCTGCGGCGGTACTACTGTAACCGACGAATATTCCATAGTAGAAATAACAGAAGGCAGCATAGACTACAGCAATATTTCCAAATACGAAATCACGGAGAAATAAACTTTATGAAAAAGAATTTATTTGTAATATTAACAGCGGCGGCGGTTTTGTTTGCGGCTGTAACAACGGGTTGCGAATCTACCAGAACAGTATCGCACGGCATTTCTGACGTTGGCTACATTACGTTTACCAGCGAAGATTTTGACGCAGTTCGCGTTGTAATTGACGACAAGATAGAATTTTATGCCGCCGTAAATTCCCCTGACACGCGCAAAATAGACAACGAAAACAATTATGCAGTTAAAGCTGGAACACACAGCGTTCAGGTATATTCAGGTGACCGCCTTGTGTTTTCAAAAGAAGTGTTTATTTCGTCACAGGATATAAGGGAAATAGCGCTTCCGTGAAAAAGTACGCAAAATTTTTCGTGCAGCTTGTCTTTGGAGCGGCAGTTGTAATCTGCTTTAATTCCTGCTTGACTATCACAACAAAGTACAACTGGTACAGCTATCAGGAAAACAGCTACGATTATCTCAAAAAGTCAAACGACGCCTCTGTAAACAGACTTTTAAAGACTTACAAAAAAATGATAGATGCTCCAACCGGAACGCGAGCGTGTGTTCCGCCGGGAGTATGTGCAGACTACGGATGGATTCTTGTGCAGAAGGGTTTTGTTCCCGAAGGACTTGAAATGCTCCGTAACGAAATAAAATTTTACCCCGAGTCAGAAAAATTTATTTCGCAGATAATAGGACGCATTGAATATGGTGAAAACTAAGCACAAAATCTTCTATTATATAGTGCAAATTTTTCTTGCCTGCACACTCTGTTCCGCTTTATTTGCATCCTGCGCCACAATGGACAGCGTGATTCACGTACCGACCAAAGCCGAACGCTACCCGCAGATGTATGCAGAAGCGCCGCGCTCAATTCTTATCATGCCGCCAATAAACGCCAGCACAAGTGTAGAAGCAAAGGACTTTTTTTATTCAACAATGAGTATTCCTCTGGCAGAAGCAGGCTATTATGTGTTCCCGCAGTTTCTTACGCTGGAGTATCTTCAAAGCCAGAG
>ERZ1031540.467-NODE-467-length-9882-cov-7.152641_pt1 | contig 9882 bp, 11 predicted proteins | sample MGYA00519031_ERZ1031540 | MGnify/ENA primary metagenome ERZ1031540 (study PRJEB33719, sample SAMN04261166) | wastewater metagenome | biome: rural village; feature: human; material: feces | host: Homo sapiens | place: El Salvador | collected 2013-01-07 ... | reverse complement strand
GTTTCACCCTCAGCAGCCAGGGCGCAGAGTCGTTGGAGAAATTCACCGCCACCAACATCAAGAAGATCAACGTAATCTTCACCCCCGACACCGACCTCGAAGGTCTTATCGACGATGCCGTGTTTGAGCCAGTAGCGAGCCGCGTTGCCCAGGCTGCAGTTCTCAAGGCTGAGAAGAACAACGAAACCTCCGTTGACCTCGGTGCGGCGAAGAAGAAGAACCCACAGGGGTAGCCGAAGGGTGACCACGAAAAACTCGTGATTTGAAAGAACACGAGATTATGGGTTGAAACGAACACGAATCAAGCGAATCGAATGTAGATTAAGCTCAAGCTAAAGAGCCGTAGGCTCAAAATTCGTGTCATTCGGATTATTCGTGTTCGTAAAACCTCAAGCAAGTGTTAAAACGAACACGAATCAAGCGAATCGAATGTAGATAAACGCTCAAGCTAAAGAGCCAAAGGCTCAAAATTCGTGTCATTCGGATTATTCGTGTTCGTAAAAATCTCAAGCAGTTCGTGGTTAAAATCATCTAACTTATTATCAACCAAAATTCGTTTACAACTATGACTCCCGAACAGAAACACTCAGTTATTCAGGCGATATTGACCTTCATTTCGTCAATACTTTGCGCCATCACCGCCAGCTCGTGCATAAACAGCCTCACCACAAACAGCCTCACCTCAAACAGCCTCACCTCAAACAGCCTCACCCCTGACCCCTCTCTCCAAGGAGAGGGGAATAATTACCCTAAAAGGCGAACTTAATTAATTATTTAGCCATCACCCTACCCACAAAGGCTATTCACTCCCCTCTCTCTTGGAGAGGGGCTGGGGGTGAGGCTTCCCTACTATTATGAGAAAAATTGATTTAATAATCGTGCATTGCGCAGCCACTCCTGAAGGTAAAGACTTCACAACAGAAGATATAGACCGTTGGCACCGTCAGCAGGGATTTAGCTCCATTGGCTACCATTTTGTGGTGTATAGAGATGGAAGCGTACATACAGGGAGACCAATAGATCAGGTGGGAGCGCATTGCAAGGGACACAACGCTAAATCTATTGGCGTTTGCTACATAGGTGGACTATCTGCCGACGGCAAGCACCCGAAAGATACGCGCACAGACAATCAAAAGAAAGCTCTCAAAGCCCTGCTAACACTCCTGAAGCTCCGCTTCCCCGATGCTGAAATAAGAGGACACCGCGACTATGCAGCCAAGGCTTGCCCCTCGTTTGATGCAACTGCAGAATACAAGGATTTATGACAGTCTAATACAAGGATTTTGTAATGGCAGAATACAAGGATTTGCTGCAGGGCAAGACACGTGGTCATTATGTCATTAGTCATTATGTCATTAAGGATTTTAAGTCTTAAGTCTTCCAGGCTTAAACAAAAAACGCCCGATAAACGGTGAGCTATGAAGCTGCCATTTATCGGGCTTATTCAATTTATTTACCGCAATGATTGCAGTATGGAAAGTTAGTTTACTGAACTTTCGCAAGTTCAGAAGTTATAGAAGTTAAAGAAGTTATCGCTCCCGTTGGTCGCTAGAAGTTAAAGCCAATAGCCTCTTTGTTGGAGTTTTTCTGCTGGAGTTTTAGCCATAAAACATATGGCTTTAACTTCTTTAACTCCTTTTATTCTTTAACTTCTCTCTTATGCGAAACTTTAATTTATTCTAATCCGAATACTACTCTCAAACCTCCGTCTACTCCGCTGAAACCCATGAAAGCCAAAGAGAGCAAGCCGGCTGTTACAAGAACGATAGCCATGCCCTGCATGCCCTTAGGGATGCGAACCAAAGAGAGCTGCTCGCGCAAACCTGCGAAGACTACCATTGCCAAGGCAAAGCCAATGGCGGTAGAGAAAGCATAGACAATGCTATGAACCAAAGAGAAGTCTTTTTGGATAACGAGGATTGCTACACCAAGCACAGCACAGTTGGTGGTGATAAGAGGAAGGAAGATGCCGAGAGCCTGATAAAGGGCTGGCGACACTTTCTTCAACACAATCTCTACCATCTGAACCAAGGCTGCGATGACGAGGATGAAAGACAGGGTCTGCAGATACTGCAAGCCGAAAGGATTGAGCACGTAGATCTGCAAAAGATAGGTTACAACGGTTGCCAATGTCAACACGAAAGCTACTGCAGCTCCCATTCCCAAGGCGGTGTCTACTTTCTTGGATACTCCAAGGAATGGGCAGATACCCAAGAACTGCGAAAGGATGATATTGTTGACGAATATCGCTGAAATGAAAATCAATATGTATTCCATAATATATTCTCCTTATGCTTTAAATTTGTTGATAATGGCAATGAGATAGCCCAAAGAGATGAATGCTCCAGGAGGCAACACGAACAGCAGGAGGTTGGTGGTTTCAGGGAGCAAAGCGAAGCCAAAGAGGCTGCCTGCACCGAGCAACTCGCGAACGCAACCGAGCAATGTTAAGCCGAGGGTGAAACCAAGACCCATGCCGATGCCATCGAAGAGGCTGGCTACAGGGGTGTTCTTGGCAGCGAAGCTCTCTGCACGACCAAGGATCAAGCAGTTTACCACGATAAGTGGAATATAGATGCCCAACGCCTTATTGATAGAGTCTGGAGCATAAGCCGACATAAACATCTGGAGGATTGTTACGAAGGCTGCAATGACGACGATGAATACGGGGATGCGCACCTTGTCGGGAGTGATGTTCTTGATGCAGGAAATCACGAAATTGGTGCAGATGAGCACCGACATGGTTGCCAATCCCATAGAGAGGCCATTGATGGCACTGGTGGTAGTGGCCAAAGTAGGACACATACCGAGAAGGAGTACAAAGGTAGGGTTCTCCTTCAGAATGCCGTTTGAAATAGTTTTTATATAGTTCATGATGCTACAAAAATTAATTATGTTGAACAGATGCACCGCTTGCGCCATCAGCGCCCTTAGCGTTGGCTGAATGATTGTCCTGATATGCAGAGTAAGCCTGGTTGACAGCCTTGAGGAAGGCACGAGAGGTGATTGTAGAGGCTGTGATGGCATCTACGTCGCCACCATCCTTGTTGACCTTGAGGTCGCCATTGGCAAGGCTCTTGCCGATGATGTTTCCCTTGCCGTCTTTCTGGAACCACTTGTCGGCCTTAGCTCCAAGACCTGGAGTTTCGGAAGCCTGAAGAATGGTGTAGCCAAGAATTGTGCCCTCGGCATTGAAGCCTACAAGAACCTTGAGGTCGCCACCGAAGCCCATTGTGGTGCTCTCGACAGCCGAACCGATGTAGGCACCATCTGTGGCATAAACATTATGAATGGTGAATATGCTCTCTTTGCCTTGTATCTCCATTTTTACGGTGTCGGGGTCTTCAACCTTGATATCGGTAGAGTTCATAACCTCCTTGATACCTGCAGCAAGAGTCTGCTGCGCCTTTTCAGCGATAGGTTGCTCTGTGATATTGTTTACCCAAGCCAATACGGCTCCTATTACTACAGCCACGCCCACGAGGACGAGAACCATATTGGTAAGTGATGATTTGAGTTTTTCCATTTGTTTGTTCCTCCCACTATTTATTTCTGCTTTGCTGGCACTTCACCAAAGCGTTTTGGTTTGATATATGTATTGATGAGAGGGGTGAAGGCATTCATTATCAATATGGCAAACGACATACCCTCTGGATATGAGCCCCAGTTGCGGATAACGATTGTCAACACACCGATGGCAACGCCATAGACGAGCTGTCCCTTGTGGGTCATTGGCGAGGTGACATAGTCGGTAGCCATGAAGATGGCTCCGAGCATCAAACCACCGCTCAACAACACCTGTACAGGATTGGCGTAAACAGGACTTGCAAGATGGAGCAAACCGCTGAGCACGAAGACTGTGGCGAGGATAGAAACAGGGATATGCCATGTGATGATCTTCTTCCAAAGCATGTAAGCCAAACCAAGGAGCAAAGCCAAAGCACAGATTTCGCCAAGGGTGCCGGCTCCCATACCATTCTGCACATTGCCAAGGAGCATGTCGACAGACGATGGCAACTTATCCAACACGCTGGCGTCGCCACTCTTGATAGCCCACTTCATAAGGCTCAACGGTGTGGCACCGGTCTCTGCATCGAGGTATGCTGCCTGCTGACCAACTACTGGCCATGAGGTCATGGCTGCAGGGAAGCTTACCAAGAGGAAGCAACGACCCACCAAGGCAGGGTTGAAAGGATTGCTGCCCAATCCGCCAAAGGTCATTTTGCCAACGCCGATGGCTACCAAGGCTCCGATGATGATCATCCATATAGGGAAATTGCTTGGAAGGTTCATGCCAAGAAGCAATCCCGTTACTACTGCCGAACCATCAGTGAGCGATGGCTGACGCTTCATTATACACTTTGATATGGCCCACTCGAAGAACATACATGCTGCCACGCTCGACAGGCATACCACTACTGAGCCAAGACCGAAATAGAAGAACGAAACGAGCAAGGCTGGCATCAATGCCAACACTACGCCATACATATTCTTCTCTACGCTGTCGGCACCATGTGCGTGTGGTGACAGCGAAACTATTAACTTACCCATTTTATTTCTTAGCGTTTCTTGATTTGATGATACCCATTACGACGCCCTTGCCCTGAAGGATATTGTCGAGAATAGGACGATGTGAAGGACAGGTGAACTGGCATGAGCCGCAAGAGATACAAGAGGTAACCTGCTCTGCCTCAAGACGTTCCCACTCCTTGAATGAAGAGAGTGTTGCAAGCAAGTATGGTTCGAGTCCCATAGGACATGCGCTAACACATTTGCCACAACGAATACATGGCTGAGCTGCCTTGCGGTGTGCGTCGGCATCGGTGAGGATGGTGATAGAGTTGGTGCCCTTGCATACGGTGACATCGGTAGAAACTACCGACTTACCCATCATCGGACCACCTGCCAACCCCTTGTTGTCGCCCTCAGGCATACCGCCACAGAGGTCGATAAGCTCGCGCATCGGTGTTCCCATACGAACGAGGAAGTTGCCCGGATTCTTGAGTTGCTTACCTGTAACGGTGGTGTAGCGCTCGAACAATGGCTTATTCTTCATAACTGCCTGGTAAACAGCGTAGGCAGTACCTACGTTTTGAACGATGGCGCCAACATTAACAGGAATGGCTGGAGGGGCAGGAACCTGACGGTTGATAACAGCATCAACCAACTGTTTTTCACCACCCTGTGGATATTTCTTAGCCAAAGCTACGATCTCGATGCGTGGGTCGTTGGCTGTTTTCTGTTCAAAGAGCTTGATAGCCTCAGGCTTGTTGTCTTCGATACCGATGTAGCCGCGCTCTACCTTGGCGCCCTTCATCAGGAGGTCAAGACCTACGAGAATTTCGTCGGCATGTTCCATCATAAGACGGTAGTCGGAGGTGATATAAGGCTCACACTCTACACCATTAAGGATTACGCACTCAGCCTTTGCGGTAGGAGGAGGGCAAAGCTTGATGAATGTAGGGAAGCCTGCACCACCCATACCTGTTACGCCAGCCACCTTGATGCGGTTGACAATTTCTTCAGGTGTGAGCTCAGGATGCTTGTCGAGAGTTTCGAGAGTTTCGCTGCGGTCGATGCTCTCTTCCCACTCGTCGCCCTCAACATTAATATATATGGCAGGCTTGCGATAGCCAGTGGCGTCGATAGCGGTGTCGACCTTTAATACTGTTCCCGATACTGAAGAATAGATAGGTGCAGATACGAATCCATTTGCCTCGGCAATGAGAGTACCAACCTTTACCTTGTCGCCACGATTAACGACAGGCTTGGCAGGTGCGCCGATATGCTGGCTCAATGGGAATATTGCTTGCTGTGGCAATGGAGCTACAACGGTAGCAACCTCAGCAGTAATCTTGTTTTCCTCTGGGTGTACACCACCCATGCTAAAAGTTTTCAGTTTCATGCTTAAGCCTCCTTGTTTTCTGTTGTGGTGGTAGCAGCAGCCTCGGCAGTAGCAGCAGGAGCAGCCTCTGGCTTTGGCTTGCGTACAGGGAAATTAACTTTTACCAAAGCGCCTGTAGGACATTCGTCGACGCACTTGGTACACATGCGGCACTTGTTGAAGTCGATGTAAGCCACATTGTTTTCAACTGTGATGGCATCGAAGTTGCAAACCTTCTGGCACTTACCGCAACCGATACAAGCTACGGCACAAGCCTTCTTGGCAACAGCGCCCTTGTCCTTGTTGACACACTGAACATAAACGCGGCGACCCTTAGGTCCCTTTTTGCGTAGCTCAATGATGTGGCGAGGACAAGCCTTGGCACATGCACCACAAGCGGTACACTTCTCTTCGTCGACTACAGGCAAGCCTGTCTCCTCGTCCATGGTGATGGCACCAAACTGGCAAGCAGCAACACAGTCGCCACATCCGAGGCAACCGAATCCGCAACCGGTTTCGCCAGCACAGGTGGCATTGACAGCCTGACAAGAATGCAAGCCATCATACTCTACGATGCGTGGACGATGCTCGCATGTACCGTTGCAACGAACAACAGCCACCATAGGGTCGGTGTTGGCAACAGCCATGCCGAGCAAGTCGGCAACTTGGCCCATAACATCGGCTCCACCAACAGGACACATAAGTCCGTCGATGCTACCGAGGTCGGCACCCTTAACTAAAGCGTCGGCCATACCAGCACAACCGGCAAAGCCACAGCCACCACAATTGGCACCAGGCAATAGTTCTACTACCTGTCCGATACGTGGATCTTCCTGAACAGCAAACTTCTTGGAAACGGCATACAGCACAATGGCTGAGATGAGTGCTATCGCTCCCAACACGATTACTGCGATCAAAATGAAATTCATAATTTATTAACTTGTTTTAGTTCATTATTTTAGTATTTTGTTTGCGTTATCTCTACCGACAACGACTTCCCTATCCTATCTCTATTGAAATATAGCAAAAGATAGTAAGGCACGAGGACTCCCAAGCCCAAGAGAGCGGAAAGAGGTTCGTTGCCAGTGAGATTGTTGACCAGGATTATTACTGCTACCAACAATAGGAACGGCAATCCGAAGCCCAACAATACGGCTTTATAGCCCATGGAGGATGATACGGAAACTACTACGTGTTGGCCAACCTCGTAACCTTGCACATCGGTATGCACATCGATAATCTTTTCTTTACTCTCCGACGAACTGCAATGTTTTGCGAGTCCACAAGCGGCACAAGCAGATGTCTGCAATATGCGCACTTTAACGGTATCTACCTCTATTTTGTCGACGATGCCGTCGTGATTTATTTTGCTACTCATTTATGATGATGGATAAGGGTGTATAACTCAAATATTGTAATGTCGAGTTTACAAATGCAAAATTAATACTATATTTCTAAACTACAAATAAATCATCAAATTAATTAAAGAAATATGTAGCTCTGTTAACAATTCTTATCCGTAATCGTTTGCAGAAGCTGGCGTTTAAGTGGAATCGCCCTTTTACCTTTTTTACCTTTTTACCTTTTAAAAAAAATAGCAAGCCTGAGATAGACTTGCTACTTGGTTTATTCTTAGATTTTAAGAGTTGTGGGCTTCAACGATGCGCTTAGATGAAAATGTATTTCATCACAAAGAGCACAGCGAGGACGCAGAGCGTAGGGTTGAGCTTCTTCCAATTACCGCAAAGGGTGTTGATGGCTACGTAGGAGATTACACCACAGAGAATACCATCGGAGATGCTATAAGCCAAAGGCATCATGATGATGGTGATGAATGCAGGTATCGACTCGGCATAGTCGTTGAGGTTGATGTCCTTGATTGGCGACATCATAAACAAACCTACGATGAGCAACACAGGTGTGGTGGCTGCTGCAGGAATGGAAAGGAAGATTGGAGCAAAGAACAACGCTATGATGAAGCAAACGGCGGTAGAGAAGGCTGTGAGACCGGTACGGCCGCCCAACGCTACACCCGACGCACTCTCTACGTATGTGGTGGTGGTACTTGCACCTATGCATGCGCCAGAAATGGTGGCGATAGCGTCTGCCATAAACGCTTTGTTGAGTCCGGAGATACGACCATCGGGGCGCATCATGCCTGCCTTGGTACATACGCCAACGAGGGTGCCCATGGTGTCGAACATATCGACAAAGAGGAAGGTGAATACCACTACGAGCATGTCGAACGACAGGATGTTGTGGAACTCAAACTGACAGAACAAAGGGCTGATGGAAGGAGGTGTGTCGACAATGCCTGTGAACGAAGTGATGCCCATAGGAATACCCAACAAGGCTGTAGCGAGAATACCGATGAGCAATGCTCCTGGCACATTCTTTATAACGAGCACAGAGGTGATGATGATGCCAATAACACCGAGCAATGCTGTGCCGTGGGTCATGTCGCCAATGCTAACGAAGGTGGCTGCATTGTCTACGATGATGCCTGCATTCTTGAGTCCGATGAAGGCTATGAAGAGTCCGATTCCAGCTCCGATAGCTCGCTTTATAGAGGCAGGAATAGCATCAACGATAAGTGTGCGAACCTTGGTGAGAGTGAGCAACACAAAGATGATACCCTCGATAAGGATTGCAGTCAGAGCAAACTGCCACGAGTAGCCCATGGTGAGGCAGACGGTGAATACAAAGAACGCATTGAGACCCATACCTGGAGCAAGTCCGAAAGGCTTCTTTGCATAGATAGCCATTATCATTGTTCCGATAACGGCAGCCAACGCAGTAGAGGTGAACACGGCATTGGTGTCCATGCCCATGCCTGCAAGATTGGCAAAGATACTTGGGTTTACGGCAAGGATGTAAGCCATGGTGAGGAATGTGGTGACGCCAGCCATTACCTCAGTCTTGATTTTGTGCTTCTGATGGTCGAAGCCAAAGAGTTTTTCTAATAGTGCCATTGTTGTCTATAATTAGAATAGTATTCCTTAGTTAATATGCTGGAAAAACTAAAAATCCCACTTCACACCCAAGCATGGACGACACTTGAAGCCGTAGGTAGAGCCGAAGTTGTTGGAGAGTTCAATCTCTGTGCCAAGGCTAAGGTTGTCGACACCAACATGCTGACCGACATTGTACCACACCTGTGGCTCGGTGATGAATATGGTGCTACGGTCGGCAGCTTCGCCATTCGACTTGAAGCAAGCATGATCTTCCCACCAGAAGTCGGCAAAGCCATTAAACTTCAAACCCTTAATGCCAAAGAGGTCGTTCATAGCCCAAACGGCAGTAAGCTGCATTGGCACATCGGAAGTCTTCTTTCTGATGGTTTTGTAGAGGGCTTTTAGGTTGAGGGTGTTCTTATAGTCTTTGCTATGTATGAAATAATCAACACCAAAGAGCCATGCATTGTTGATAGGATAAGAGCGAGTGATTCCGCCATTATATTCCACCTGCAAAGAGAAGTTCTTTAGACCAGACTGCTGCCAAAAGTTCAAACAGCGAGCAATCTCTAAATAAGAACCACCAGGAGCGAGGTTTGGTCCTTCCTGATGTTGGTCGTAGTTGAAATCGTGGTCGATAAAGAAATAGGTGTTACCCCACTTGTCTTGTTTGAACATCTCGATTGTAAGAGTTTCGAACTTACGGTCTGAACCAAAGTCGTGGAACAGTTGCGCATTAACCTGCGCATGAGCTTTCTGTGAGCAAAATAGCACAGCAAGAAGCATGAATGCCATAGTTGCTTTTTGGAAGACTTTCATTGTTGGTTGTTTTGCTTAATATTAATAAATGAAATAATTGGCTTAAAACGAGTTGCAAAATTACTACAATATTTTTAATGCTACAAAGAATCAATGGAAAAACGATATAATACCTGAACTTTCGCAAGTTCAGAAGTTAAAGAAGTTAAAGAAGTTAAAGAAGTTAAAGGAGTTAAAGCCAATAGCCTCTTTGTTGGAGTTTTTCTGCTGGAGTTTTAGCCATAA
>ERZ1031540.465-NODE-465-length-9890-cov-4.697407_pt1 | contig 9890 bp, 9 predicted proteins | sample MGYA00519031_ERZ1031540 | MGnify/ENA primary metagenome ERZ1031540 (study PRJEB33719, sample SAMN04261166) | wastewater metagenome | biome: rural village; feature: human; material: feces | host: Homo sapiens | place: El Salvador | collected 2013-01-07 ... | reverse complement strand
AAATTAGGACATAAGAATCATTATCCGGCAATCGATATTTTGCAGAGTATTTCCGCTTTGGTGGTTTCCCAGAGGGAGCACAACTTGCATCCAAACGAGATTACCTCAATAGCGTTTATCAGAAGATATACATTGGCGATATAGCAACTCGCAACAAGATAGACAACCTGTTCTCACTCCGTATTCTGTTTAGAAAGATGGCAGAGAGTGTCAAACAGCCCACCTCTTTCACCCGCCTTTCTAATATCATAGCCTCAACTGGTGCTAAGTTAGGAAAAGCTACTATCATCAACTACATAGAGTACTCAAAGGATGCCTTTCTGATATATCCCATCAAGAACATCGCAGACAACCTCACCAATCGTGAGACCAACCCGAAGTACTACTTTGTGGATAACGGCATCATCAGTATCTTGGCATTGGATATCGACACTTCCCTCTTAGAGAACATGGTAGCCATGGAACTCATCCGCCGATATGGCATAGACGAGCGAGTGTTCTTCTATAACCGAAACATTGAGGTAGATTTCTACATTCCAGATGCTGCCTTGGCGATACAGGTAAGCTACAATCCTCATAAGACTGATGAGACCTGGCAACGAGAAAGCTCCGCATTGATAAAATTCACCAAGGTTTTGGATTGCCAACGCCTCCTGATTTTAAGCTACGACACCGAGGAAACTGTGGAAGTAAATGGCAAGACCATCGAGGTAATGCCTGTATGGAAGTGGCTGATACAAGACTTTAGCAAGATTTTTTGATTTACGAGAAATAAAGAATGGGTAGCCTTACGCTACCCATCCATACCCTTGTACTGCCATATCCACGAAGTGATTGAACAGCAGATGAGTCTTGTCATTGAATGACACACGGTCGTAACTCATCGGCAAATCCTCATTGAGAGAAGTTTGTATCAAGGCAAACACCTGATGGCGAGGCTGTTCATCCTTATACCAATCCACCACCAGCACCTTCTCTTTCTCCGCCAATAACTTCTGATAGAGATTCTTGGCAGCCAATATCACCTTTTGCTCTTCCTCCGTGGTCAACTTGCGGTCAGACCTCAAAAGGTCGAAGATTTCGAGTTCCTCTTCCTCCAATCCCATATCCGTGGTGCGACTCTGCTCCTTCTTCAAGTCAGCGATGAGCTGAAGCAGCTTCTCGTAATAGTCCTCATTCTCACTACCACCAGCATTATATCGGTCGATGATACTCTTATATCGCTGAGAGAATGTGATACGAGTGCAGTTCTTGTTAATCAACTGTTTCAGCGTTCGCTCGATGAAGGCACGTAGGTCATCTATCTCCAACGCCTTATAAGGAGTGCTGTTGATTTCCTTGCGCAATGCATCCACATCCAACTTACTGAGGTCGATGACCTTACCTTGATGGATGCCATACGTAGCCTGAGGCTGAATCTCCGATGAAGCCATACCATCGGAAGCATACGCCGACACACTCTGGTCGAGAGCCTCAGCCATTCTCAACTTCGCCTTTCGCAACTTCTCGTCATCTATCTGATTGCAAAACAGACCATTGAGATAAGCTATCGGTGCAAACTTCTCATTATACCAACCCCTCTCAAATATTTCTGGCTTGGCGGCATCATAGAGATTCATCAGCAGATTGCTCAATACCTTGAAGCGGTCTTTCCACTCATCCTTCTCCAAGATTCGATTATATGCCTTTCGGAACATCTCTAGTTGGTCGAGCGTTTCTCCTTCGGCGATGATGTCAGCCAGCTTGATGCCGAGTTGCAACAAGAAAGCCTCTGTCTCCATGACACATTGGTCGATGTTGGCTATCAACTGCTCGATGTCCTTGGCAGGATATTCTGCGTTATCATCCGTAGAGGCATAGTCAGACAGGGCCTGCTGCATGTACTTGAACACATTCACGTAATCCACGATGATACCACACGTCTTGCCAGGATATACTCTGTTGGCACGAGCGATGGCTTGCATCAACGTATGCCCCTTCATCGGTTTGTCGAGATAGAGCGTGGAGAGCGATGGCACGTCAAAACCCGTGAGCCACATGGCACAGACGAAGACCAAGCTCAGAGGGTCATCCTTATCCTTGAAGCGGTCTTCGATGTCCTTGCCATCGGGCGTTATCGCCTCCATCTTCTTGCGATGCATCGTGATGTCGAGACCTTGGGCGGCAAACTTCTCCTCCTCGCCATCTTCCTTACTGATGACCACCGCCATCTCTACCTTGTTCATATAGCTGAGACGTTCACTCAAAGCGACACGCTCATCATGCGTTTTTGCCTCATTGCGCTCTTTGATGAGTTGTTTCTTCTCCTCAGCCCAGTATTTCTGTACCTTGTCATACATCCTCACGGCAGTGTATTTATCCACACTCACCACCATGCCCTTGCCCAAGAATCCTCGTCTTGGGAAATGATGGGCGATGTCCTTGGCTATGCGGTCCAATCTGCCATCTCGCTTGATTACCTCCAAGATGCGAGAGGAAGAGTTCTCCAAGAGTTCTTTTTCTCGGTCGTTGAGATTCTCATCTTCCACGATTTGGTCGATGTCGGTATCTAGCCAGTCATTGGTCAAGCCCACCTCTGGCACTCTTCGGCTATAGAAGAGCGGCACGGTACTACCATCCTCGATGGCTTGGGCGAAGTTATATTCCGATACATAATCGCCAAACCATTGGTTGGTGAGTCGCTTGCTGCCCAAGAGTGGCGTTCCGGTAAAGGCGATGTAGTTGGCATTCGGCAAACCAGTGTGCATATTCTCGGCCAACTGCTTATACTGGGTGCGATGAGCCTCATCTACCAATACAAAGATGTCGCTGCGAGTGGAGAGCACGGGATATTTCTTGGTCTTATCGTACTGAAACTTATGGATAAGCGTGAACACCAACGGCTTATTGCCAGAGAGGAACTCCCTCAACTGCACGGCATTCTTAGGTTGGCATTCCTCCTTGTCGCCCACCACCTCCGTACGAACGAACGTCTTGTGTATCTGTGTATCCAAGTCATCCCTATCCGTGATTATCAAGAAGGTGAAATTACCAAGCAACTTGCGCTTCACCTTTCTTACAAACATCACCATCGAATAGCTCTTGCCCGAACCTTGTGTATGCCAAAAGACACCAAGCTTACCCTTCAGCTCCTCCCTGCGCTTCACGGTTTCCATCAGATTGTTCACGCCGAGATACTGGTGGTTCTTGGCGATAATTTTGATGCGCTTGTTATCGAAGAACACGAAGTTCTCAATATAGTCCAAGAGTCGCTCCTTGCGGAAGAGACCATCTATCAAGGTCTGAATACTCAGTCCATGTTCAGCTATCTCCTCCCTGTTCAGTTTCTCCTTTTCGTTATTCACCCTGAGCCATTCGAAGAAGAACTCATAGCCTGCATTCCATGCACCTATCTTGGTTTGCAAACCATTGCTCAACACGCAGATTTGGTTCATGGCAAAGATGTTCGGGATGTCCTTGCGATAAGATACGAGGTTCTTGTTGTAAGATTCCTCTATCTTGACGGTAGAGTTTTTCAGTTCGATAAACACCACGGGCAGTCCATTCACGAAGAGGAGCACATCGGGACGGCGATAGCGGAAGTGACCTTTGACCCACATCTGGTTGACACAATGAAAGTCATTGCGCTCAGGATGCTCAAAGTCGATGAGCTTCACGATGTCGAAGTCCTCACGATGCTGGTTGCGGGTCTTCACCTTGATGCCATTTCTTATCTGGTTATAAAACTTGTAGTTGGTATCCACCATATCGGTACCCGAATAGTCCTTGCGGAAGTCTTGGAGGATGTTCTTCAAGATTTCATCGTCTATCTGCGGATTCAGACGGCGCAAGGCAGAGAGGAACACTTCTGGCAGAATGCACTCCGATGGGTTGGCACGCCCAGTGGATGCCACCTCGTCTTGGTCTTCCAATTCCGGGCTACATTCTATTCGTTTCCATCCGTATTCCGGCTGCGAAAGTCGATTACAGATGGCTTGCTCTATATTGTCTTCACTGATAAATGACTTCATACGCTTATTCTTGGTTTCTATATGATTATTACGCTAGTTGTTATCTATACTTGCCTGTTGCTATAGTGCAAAGTTTGCGCCCATCAGCTGGGTGACGTGTGCACAACACGTGTTGGACATGTGCACATCAGCTGATGTGCGAGCGCACAACAGCTGTTGGGCGACTGACGAAGCTATATCTTTCAACAACTTTACCTTATTCTTCGAAGGACTTTTCCTATATGTTTCAAAGACCTATCCTATATGCTTCAATATTTTTGTGCCAATAGTGCCATTGTGCCACGTGGCATTGTTTATTTTCCCTTTGGCACGATGGCACAGTGGCACAAGTGGCACAAACTCACCTATTCACTTACTCCAACAACTCTTCCTTTACTTCCAACTTACCCGACATGAGGCGAGGTAGGAGGAGGTCTCGCTGGCGAGCAAGGAGGGAGTTCTGATGTTGAAGATTATGTATTTCCTTATGCATCATTTCTAATCGAGCATTTGCTTTCTGCATCAAATTCTCTGATGGAAGAATCAACTTGATTCTATTCACATCCTTAGGATAGACATGAGGTTGAGCCGCTCCTCTTTGGAAGTTGTTAATAACACTACGAATATTATTCAGCAACTCATAAACATAGAAAATATTAGCTGTTGTTGTTTCTTCTATATATGAACAATCCGCAGCCCAAATATCAGAATAGTGAATTGCTATATATCCTGCATTTGCACCAGATGAACTCATAGTAACATTCGTACCTTTCACATTAGAGCAAGAATGATAACCTGAAGGTTCCAAACCTGCTGAAATCACAGGTACATTACCTTCTTCCATCTCACTTGAAGTGATATTCTTACCTCGTTTAAACACGCAAACGTCAGATAAAGAACTACGTTTCCACCCTTTAGGCAAGCCATTCTCCATTTCCACATTCTCATGTCCAGGGAAGCGGAAGCGGACGAACCATTCTTTATATAGGTTCTCTGCCATTTTCTCCAAAAGACGAATACGCTTGGTATTGTTCTCTATGAGAGTATCGTATGTGGAGAGGATGGAGGCTATCACATCTTGATATTTTCTTGAAGGCATTTCTAATTTTAGCCTTAATAACTTTGTCACCGATAATCCTGGCTGAGCAGCTTGTCCAGAGAACCGTCCCAACTTTGCCAAAGACAATTTATAATAAAAATACTTATTGTTGTGTTCTGAGTTTGTCACTGCAACAATAGCATGCTCACTCATATATGCCTTACCTCGTACATATTTAACATTACCACAATAAGCACCTTGCCTTCCAACAATAGCACATTCACCTTCAAAATTATAGGTATCAGTATAGCCCCTTAAACCATTACCACCATATACTGGATACACCCCCTCTTCACTAATATTTTGAGACGTTATATTTTTGCCACTACTGAATCTTTTGCAAATTTGTCCAATACTAAGAACTTTAACTTCCATACTTACTCCTCCCCAAACAAGTCCTTCATATTCTTCTCTATCTCCTTCTGTAAATCCGCAGCCTCAGCACTGAGCTGAGAGAACTCACCATTCAGAGACAGCATTTCGTGGCGGAACTCATCTTCTGTCATTCCATCGTCCTCTATCACAACACCGACATAGCGACCAGCATTGAGACTCCAATCATTGTCCTCAATGCCATCCTCCCCTGCAATCTTCGCTACCTTGCACAAGCCGATGACATCCTGGTATTTTCCCTCAGGCCATCTTTCGAGCAACCAATCCACCTCTTCCTGCTTTCCTTCTGCCTTGTATTCGTTAACCAATGCCCAGAAAGCATCGCTATCTCCTTCATAGAGGCGAGTGATGATACCGAGGTTTTTGATTTGCTCATCCGAGAACTTGCGGTGCGCCCTGTCCACTTGCGTAAAGATGTTGCGAGCATCGATGAAGAGAATCTCATCCTTGTGGGTGCGCTGCTTATTGAAGAACCAAAGGGTAGCTGGCAACGTAACCGTAGAGAACATATTACTTGGCAAGGTAACCATCTGACTGATAATGCCATCCTGTATCATCTTCTTGCGGATTTCCAACTCAGAGCCACCTGCATCACTCGCCGAATTAGCCATGACGAGGGCAGCCTTGCCATTCTCATTCAGAGCCGTGGCAAAGTAACCTATCCACAGATAGTTGGCATTAGGCACGGTTTCCTTCTTATCCGAAGCCTTCTTGGTAGATTTGGTCTTGTTGCGAGGCACACCATAGGTATTGAATCGGGCATCATCTGCCACCTTCTCAAACACCACTTCATCCACATTGAAAGGAGGATTTGCCATCACATAGTCGAAACTCCCAAAGGCATTGTAAGGGTCGCTATAGAAAGAATTAGCCTCGGTTATCTCGCCTCGCACATTGTTGAGCAAGAGATTCATCTTGGCAAGCTTCACGGTATCAGGCTCTTTCTCCACACCATAACAGCGGAAGCTCATCAAGTCTTGGTTGCTGGCATTGTGGCGATGCATGTAGCGAGCCGCTTGCACAAACATACCGCCCGAACCACAAGCTGGGTCCAAGAACTTCTTATCTCCCGTAACTGGGCGAAGCACTTCTACCATATACTGCACCACTGAGGCTGGCGTATAGAAGGCTCCTCCACCCTGACCTTCCGCCAAAGCGAAGTTGCCGAGGAAGTATTCGTATATCTGACCGAAGATGTCGATACTGATGTCCTCCGGAATATCCTTGAACACTCTGACAATACGACTCAGCAACTCTGGTTCTTCCTCTGGCACCAACTGTCCATACACCTCCTTAGGCAAAACGCCCTGCATACGAGGATTCTCTTGTTCGATAGCCTCCATGGCACGCTTCACCAACAAAGCCTTGTTGGCATCATCTGGCGCATCGTTGATATAATCGAAAAAAGCACATTCGGGGAGGAAGAAGCCACACTTCTCCACGGCTACATCCTTGTATTCTCGCTCCATACGAGAGCCTTTATACTTGTTATACTCTGCATCAATCTCAGCCTTATGCTGCTTGAAGAGCACGTCAGCATAGCGGAGGAAGATGAGACCGAGGATAGGTTGACCATATTTGTTAGCCGCCAAGTGGGCACCAGCACGCAGCATATCCGCCGAGTGCCAAAGATTGTCTTTGAGATTCTTGAGTTCTAAGTCTGTCATGGGTTTGCATTTTATTCCTATACGAAAACATGGCATACTCCATGGGGAGCATACCTAAGAGCAATGATGAGAACGACAAGGAAAGCCTTATCGCCCAGTGCTACTTGCTCGTCATAAGAAAGAGACAAAGGGAATAAAATGCCGATTCTTTGCCGCTATGAGAATGAGCGTAGAACTTGATTCGGGAACGAGCCACACATCATCGAAGGAGAAATCCTATCACATGAGAAAACCAAAAATACCTGAGAGCATGATACAAAAGAAGCGTGAGCTTCACTTATCATACTCTCAGGCATTTGGCGTGGCCCTCCCAACAGATAAGTTCAGCCCACGCTATAGCGCAGGCATTCACTTTTCTATTGTTGGGATACGTCTTTAAATCGCCAAATTTCGAGAGTATTCCGAATATAGTAAACGCTTTATATATCAAGGCTTTAAAAGCCTAAAAATATGTTCTTTCTGTTTCTTATTTTCTATTTTAATTGTTAAACATTCTGTTTATCGGGCGGCAAAGGCGCAAGCCTCGCCTCCCTTTCGAGGGCAAAGATACAAAGAATATTTGAGATAATCGTAATCTTTTACCAATTATTTTTGGAGGATTGGGATATTTATCGTAAATTTGCGGCAAAATATAAATCATAAGATATGGACAAGATTAGATATATCATTATGTGTATTACCCAATTCGGAAAGGCATTCGGAATGCCTTCCGACATGTCTTTCAACTACTTGAAAGAACATAAGGCACTTGATTTTATAGACGAATGTTATGCCGCAGAGCATCTTCTGTCATTGGATGATGCTATACATGATATGTTAATTATTAGCAGAAGGAATGGAGGAACCATCTAATGAGATTATTTCATGGTACAAACATCGACTTCAAAGAGATAGACTTCCAAAAATGTAAGCCCAATAAAGACTTCGGAAAAGGATTCTATCTTACAGATATCAAGCAACAAGCTCTTGATATGGCTGTCAGACGCACGAAATTTTCTAGCTGTGGTTCACCTATCGTACAGGAATATGAATTTGACGAAAGTCTGCTTAGCTCCAAAGAACTAAAAGTAAAAGTCTTTGAAGGTATCAGCAATGAATGGGCACAATTCATCCTTAGCAACAGAAAAGCAAGGGGCAAAAGGGTACATAATTACGATATTGTTGTTGGCCCCGTAGCAGATGATAGCGTAGTTTACCAAATCAACATATTTATGCTACACTTTATCACCATAGAAGAACTCGTCAAAAGATTGGAGTATAAAAAACTGAATAGCCAATACTTCTTTGGGACAGAAAAGGCTATTTCTAAACTTAAAAGGATATGGCATTAGAGAAAAAACAAATTAATTTCATTATCGACTGTGATGTTGAAGAAATTGTATCTCTTTTACAAGAGGATTATGGCATGAAGATTCTTGATGCCTTTAATACAGTATATAATTCAAATATTTACAAGAAACTCATTGATACTGAAACCGGACTATATATCCAAAGTCCTTTATATATCTATGAATATCTAAAAGAAGAAATCAATGAGTCAAAACAGAAAGAGAAAATTGCTATATGATCAACGACAGAAGACAACTGGCTGACGTATATCAGCAAACCATTCATATCGTGCAGGAGGGAAGCTATACCTCGGAAAATGGGGAGGAAGTGGAACTCCTGGACAATGAACCGATGCTCAAGGGCAGCCGATTCTACACCAGAGCCTTGGATGCCACCAGCATTCCTACCATCGAAGGCGAGACGAAGATTATCGTGGAAAATGACGACAGCATACATTGCGGACATCAGTTACAAAAGGAAGACTACAACCCAGTGGTACTCAACCTTGCCAGCCGTCGCAACCCAGGCGGTGGCGTGCTGAATGGTAGCCGAGCACAGGAGGAGAGTCTCTTCCGTAGCACCAACCTCTTCCTCTCCATGTATCGCTACGCCTCCTACGCAGCAGAGTATGGATTGGAGAAAAGCAGATACCAGTATCCCCTCGCCGTTCCCTTCGGTGGAGTGTATGTTCCGAAGGCTACCGTGTTCCGAGCTGGAGCCAAGCAAGACTTCGCCCTACTCGACACTCCTTATTACATGTCGTTCGTTGCCGTGCCTGCCATCAATCACCCAGAGCTAGATGCCGACGGAAACATCACGGAGCATGATGCAGCCATCACGAAGAACAAGATGCGCACGATGCTAAGAATCGGATTGCTGCATGGTCACGACAGCATTGTGCTAGGTGCTTTCGGTTGTGGAGCCTTCCACAATCCGCCTCACCACATTGCCCGACTCTTCCACGAAGTGATAGATGAGGCGGAGCTCAAGAACAAATACAAGCTCATCGCCTTCGCCATCCTCGAAGACCACAACTCACCAAGAGGCGGAAATCTCCAGCCTTTTATCGAGGAGTTCAACCCTTACCAGCAATAATCAAGGTGGCGCTTCTCGCACTCCTCTCTCAACGCCGCCAAGAAGTAGCTGCGCTCTGAGACCCAGCCACGCACCTTACGCTCATGGGCAACAGTCGCCTGCAACTCCTCATCATCATACTCGGCAAAGCGAGCGGCATAATGAGCGATTCTTACCTGAGCATAATTGTTATGCTCGTTACCTACACGCTGTGAATTGACAGCATTACCTACACGCTGTGAATTGACAGCATCATTCACACTCTTTGAATTGTTTGAATTTGTATTCATAAAGATAATTATTTTAAGTTGTTAAACACTTACGCATTCTTTTACCACC
>ERZ1031540.459-NODE-459-length-9941-cov-6.104694_pt1 | contig 9941 bp, 8 predicted proteins | sample MGYA00519031_ERZ1031540 | MGnify/ENA primary metagenome ERZ1031540 (study PRJEB33719, sample SAMN04261166) | wastewater metagenome | biome: rural village; feature: human; material: feces | host: Homo sapiens | place: El Salvador | collected 2013-01-07 ... | reverse complement strand
AGTAAAAGGAGCCTATAATTGGCTCCTTTTATTATTTTTATTCTTCATTTCGATTGTATTTCTTCATTCCCACGCCTAGATAGAAGCCTGGCTCTGGTGGCTGATTGTAAGCCACATTCTCGGTAGCTATGCTCAGACGATAAGGAACATCCTGCATGAGGCAAGTGATGCGATGGTCGGTAGGAATATCTGTGGTGTAGAGCTTAAGCATAGTGCTCTGAGCATCGCGCACCAACACCTCTTCGCGCCAGTCGCCAAGGATGTCGCCACTAAGACAAGGGTTCGACTTGGTGCCATTGTTGAAACGGCCATCGAAACGCTTAATAACATTTACCCTGCCTGTTTTCCAATCGTATTTCTGAACTGTCTCGTGGTCGAGAAGTTCGCGAAGCAAGTCGCCATCCCACCAGATGCCGAAGTTTGTAGACATTCCTCTGCGCTTATTTTCGTCCATGGTAGGCTCTTCGTATTCTGTAGGTAGGATGAGTTCGCCCTTGACATTTCTTACGCCTCCGCTATTGGCACTCCACATCTCCAAACCTTCGTTGGTAGGATCAATATCGGCAGCCATACATCTGCCCACATCAAAGTTACCCGGAATCTGGAATATTACTTTGCCTGTGGCAGCATCGCGGAAGTCGCTACCATCGCGGCGATTCTCGTGACAGTCCCACACCTGCAACTTATCGCTATTAGGATAGAAAGCCATCAGGTGCAAGGCATCGCCATGACCGAAGCCTGTGTTGTAGAGTCCACGACCATCGTGGTCAATAGCCATAGAACCGTATGTTATTTCGTCGCAGCCATCGCCATCAACATCAGCCACTCTGAGGTTGTGGTTGCCTTGACCAGCATAGCTTGTCCACTCAGGATTGTTGGTGTCGAAGACCCAACGGCTGGTGAGATTCTTTCCATCCCAATCCCAGGCAGCAATAACTGTGCGAGTGTAATATCCACGGCAGAAGAAAGCTGAAGCTTTTTTACCATCGAAATAGCCTACGCCAGCAAGATAACGCTCAGAACGGTTGCCATGGTCGTCGCCCCAACTGGTAAGAGGTCCGCGACCAGGAATATAGTCGACGGTTTGCATAGCTTCTCCTGTGAGACCATTGAAGACTGTAAGATATTCAGGACCATCCATAATTCTTCCCAAGCGGTTGTTTTGCTCATGGCAACGCCAGTCTTTAGAGCCATCACCAACAACATTGCCTTTGCCATCGATGGTGCCATCGGCAGTCTTCATCATGAGTTCGGCTTTGCCATCACCATCGAAGTCGTAAGCCATAAACTGGGTGTAGTGGGCTCCAGCACGGATATTCTTTCCCATGTCGATACGCCACAGACGTGTACCATCGAGCTTCAAGCAGTCGAAATACACGTTGCCCGTATAGCCAGCATGCGAATTATCATGTGCATTTGAAGGGTCCCACTTCAGAATAATCTCGTATTCCCCATCACCATCTACATCTGCCACCGAGCAGTCGTTGGCGCTATAAGTGCACACTCTGCCATCAGGCATAGTAAGGTCGGCAGGCTTCTGAAGCGGAATAGAGATAAAACCCTCTTGGGCATCAGCCTTAAGACAGAACGAGCCATTGCAGCTGCCACCTCGAACCTCGTAGGTAGCGTCGCCACTAACAGGCTGCTCATCAACGAAGAAGGTTCCGCCTTTCTTCAGCGCTTTGCTGTTTAGTTTCTTACCATTACGGTACACATCGAATGCAGCATTCTTGCCATCTTCCGACAGCAATCGCCACGACACAGCCACCTTGCCATTGCTCTTGGTGGCTACAACACCCCTGTTCAGCTTTTCCATCATGATATTCTTCATATCATAACGTGGTTGGGCAAAGCCCGCTGAACATACTGCGAGTAAGCAGATAGTAGAAAGTAGTTTCATAATAAAAAATTATATTGCTTTAGTAAACGTTTACAAGTATGAAGTTAGAGAAGTTAAAGAAGTTAGAGCCAATAGCCTTTTTACCAAGTATTTACCTACAAAAAAATAATCCTCTCCCCTCTTTGAAGTGCCCCCAAAAAGGTGGAGAGGGTAAAGCTTTGTTTACTTCTCAAGATGTCTTGCGTATTCGCAAGCAGCAAGCAGGAAGGCACCAGTACCGAAGTTTGTTACACTCTTCTGGTTTACCACCTGTCCAGGAATAGCCTTTTCGCCAATAGGCTGCACATAGCCTACTGTGCCATCAGGCTGAAAGGCTATAGTAGCAAGATAGTTCCAAGCCTTATCAACAGTCTTCTGGTATTTCTTAGATAGGTAACCATTGTTGATACCCCATTGAATACCATAAGCGAAGAGCGCTGTGCCACTTGTTTCGCGACCAGGAGCCTGCTTTGGGTCAACCATAGAGCGAGTCCAATAGCCCTCGGCTTGTTGGCATTTAGCTACAGCCTTAACAATCTTCTTATAATAAGAAATGTATGTCTTGCGATGAGCATCATCCTTTGGAAGGTCTTTTAATATCTTAGCAAAGGCTGCTACAACCCATCCGTCGCCACGAGCCCAAAAGTCTTTCTTACCATTGTTAGTGGTATGCTTAGGATAAACATATTTGCCATCGCGGAAGTATAGACCTGTCTCCTTATCATACATGATGCTATTGGCATACTCCCAGTTTTCGTACATCTTCTGCAGATACTGCTTGTCGCCGGTAATCTTATACATCTTTGTCATCACAGGCATCACCATATACAAAGCATCTGCCCACCACCAGTAGTCGGACTTGTCGCTATATGCCTCGTAGTGCATAACTTCCTTGGCACGCGCCAACATGAAATCTTTGTCGGCAGGAGCTATAGGAGAATTATAGAGGTCGATATAAGTCTGGAAGCAAATCTGCCAGTCGCCAAACAAGACGAAATCGTGACCTTCACCGTATTTTTCATAGCGCCACTTGCTCTTATCTGTTTCGCGAGCACCCTTCCATTGGTTCTTTTCAGCCCACTCGTATGAATACTTATACCAATCATTATTGTTCAAATACTGAGCAGCTTCCATATTACCTGTATGATAAACGGCAGGATCCCAAAACGAGCGTTCTTGCTTTGGATGATTCTTCTGCCAGGTATTGTTTACCTTAGTAATAATATCTTTCACCTCGCCTACGGTCCAGTTCTTAGCCATAGCTGGCTGCAAACCCAAAATGGCGAGTGCCAATATTATTATCTTCTTCATAATTATTGTTTTTAGTTAATGTTTGATATTTAACAGATTACCATTTATCTTTAGTTTGAATATCATCAGCCCATCTATGGTCTTTAGGGAAATCCTGTCCGTTCCATGCTTTTACCTGAGTCCATGGCTTTGCCTCGTCAGTCCAGAAAGGAGCGGTGGCAGGAAGACCAAGAGGCATAAATGCCAATGATGTCATATATAGCGAACCATTGTTAGTATACCAATCGGCGATATTCTTCTGTGAGCCACAGAATCCGATAGTAAGAAATCCACCCTCGTTGTAGTTGTTCTGATGGTCAAACATGCGGTGCATAACCTTTGTCAACGCAGCTCTCACCTGACCATTGCTGAGGTCAGAAGGCAACTTTTCATACCAAGCCATCAAAGCCAAAGGTTGCATAGCTGCAAGACGGTAAGGAGTAGAGCGACCGATAACAGGGTATGTACCCTCAGGCGAAATGAAACGCTCAAGAATGATAGAGAACTTCTGTGCTCTCTTCAGCTCACGCTGATAATACTTCTTATAATCCAAACGAGTGTTAGCCTTTGCATCTACCATAGCCTGAAGGGTTTCGAGATACATAGGGTGGAATACATAGCTTGAATAGTAGTCGAAAGCGAATACTGGACCATCGGCATACCATCCGTCGCCAACATACCACTCTTCAGTCTTGCGACATGCTGTATTCACACGAAACTCATCGTATGGAGCACCAGCCTTAGCGAGGAAACTCTCTATAACACTAGAGAATAAGAACCAGTTAGTATAAGGTGGGTCTACTCGTCTCAACTGAGTAAACTCCTCAAAATAGCGTTTCTTTGTTACCTCGTCGAGTGGTTTCCACAATACGTCGTAAGCTCTAAGGAAGCTCTCTGCCACGTATGCTGCATCCACCAATGCTTGCCCATGTCCTCTCCAAGCCAAATAGTCAGGGTTTTTAGGGTCTACAGCATTCTTATAGCTTGCCAATGCCCATTCTCTGAGTTGCTTACGCTGTACACTTTCTGCAGTTTCGTCATCTGGCAACGATAGCCAAGGCGCAATACCAGCCATCAATCTGCCGAAGCATTCCATGTAGGCAACCTTCTTGTTTCTGCCGTCCCAGTTTGGCGACACCTCGAGTTGCATATTCTTTTGCAGCTCGCCTTTAGCCATGTTTTCCAATACAGGCTGTGCCATCTTATAAGCTTGTTGGCACCAGTACTCACGATCAGTTAGCTGTTTTTGTTTCTTCTTTGCAGCCATTGCACCAATAGGCAACAGCACAGCAAGCACTATTATTAGTGCTTTGTGGAATTGATTAGTCATAGTTCAAATTTGAATATTGTTGATAATAATTTTATTTTTTAGGTTTTTACGTTGCAAAGATAATGCTCACAAGCGAAATGTAAGTTTGCTTACAAATTGCCGAGTACATCTTATCTTCTGCAAAGATAAGCTTTTTATATTTATTAGACAAATTGTTAGTTAATAAAAATATTGAAAAGATTATTTATATTGTCGTAAAAACAACAACAGACATGGCGCAACGAGGCAAATTTCTCTTGTTTTGCTTGCATAAATGCAAGAAAATACCCTTTTTCTTTGTCATATCTTCAAATTATAGTAATTTTGCAACCACAAACTTAAAATAAATACCAATTACTAGGAATAATGGCGAATTTAAGATTCGAAGTTGTAGCCGAGGCTTTCAAGAAAAGACCCGTCGACGTTCTCGCACCATTGGAGCGACCATCACAGTATTATGGTAAATATGTCTTCAACCGTGCCAAGATGTACAAATACCTGCCTGCCGATGTTTATGCAAAACTCATCGACGTTATGGATAATGGTATTCGTCTTGACCGTTCTATTGCTGACGCAGTGGCACGTGGCATGCGACAATGGGCAGAAGAGAATGGAGTTACACACTACACTCACTGGTTCCAACCTCTGAACGAGGGTACTGCCGAAAAGCACGACGCTTTCATTGAGCACGATGGCAAGGGTGGAATGATAGAGGAATTCTCTGGAAAACTACTCATGCAGCAGGAACCTGATGCTTCAAGTTTCCCTTCGGGCGGTATCCGCAACACCTTCGAGGCTCGTGGATATTCGGCTTGGGACCCTACATCGCCTGTCTTCATCATCGACGACACTCTTTGTATCCCTACCATCTTTATCTCGTATACTGGCGAGGCTCTTGACTACAAGGCTCCGCTGCTTCGTTCGCTTCATGCTGTGAACGTGGCTGCCACTGAGGTGTGCCACTATTTCTATCCTGACGTGAAGAAGGTGCAGACAAACCTGGGATGGGAACAGGAATACTTCCTCGTTGACGAAAGCTTGTATTCAGCTCGTCCTGACCTTATGCTTACAGGTCGCACTCTTATGGGCCACGACTCTGCAAAAAACCAGCAGATGGACGACCACTACTTCGGAACTATCCCTGAACGTGTGCAGGCTTTCATGAAAGACCTTGAGATACGGGCTCTTGAACTTGGTATTCCTTGCAAAACTCGCCACAACGAGGTTGCACCAAACCAGTTTGAGCTTGCTCCTATTTATGAGGAGTGCAACTTAGCTGTAGACCACAACATGCTCTTGATGAGCCTTATGCGCAAGGTTGCTCATAAACATGGCTTCCGCATGTTGCTCCACGAAAAGCCTTTTGCAGGCATCAATGGTTCGGGTAAGCACAACAACTGGAGCTTGGTTACAGATACTGGCGTATTGCTGCATGCTGCAAGCAAGAATGGCGAAGACAACCTTCGCTTCGTAGTATTCATCGTAGAAACCCTTATGGCTGTTTATCGCCACAACGGATTGCTCAAAGCGTCTGTGATGAGTGCCACAAACGACCATCGTCTTGGTGCCAACGAGGCTCCTCCTGCTATTATTTCAAGCTTCCTTGGTAAGCAGCTCAGCGACTTGCTCGACCATATCGAGAAGGCTGACAAAGACGAACTCTTCAATCTTGCTGGCAAGCAGGGTATGAAGCTCGATATTCCCGAGATTCCTGAATTGCTCATCGATAATACCGACCGCAACCGCACATCGCCTTTCGCATTTACCGGTAACAGATTCGAATTCCGTGCCGTAGGTTCTGAGGCAAACTGTGCCAGCGCTATGATAGTGCTCAATACCGCTATGGCAGAGGCTCTCACTGACTTCAAGAGTCGCGTAGACGCTCTCATAGCTAAGGGCGAAGACCAGACAAGCGCCATCATCGATATTGTTCGCGAAGACATCCTTGCTTGCAAAGCTATCCGCTTTGATGGTAATGGATATAGCGATGAATGGAAAGAAGAAGCTAAGAAGCGCGGTCTCGACTGCGAGGCTTGCTGCCCTAAGTGCTTCGACCGCTATCTCGACAAAGAGAGCATCGCTATGTTTGAGTCGATGAACGTGATGAAGGAAAACGAGCTTAAAGCACGCAACGAGGTGAAATGGGAAACATACACCAAGAAGGTGCAGATAGAAGCTCGCGTTATGGGCGACCTCTCGATGAACCATATCATCCCTGTTGCCACCCATTATCAGAGCCGCTTGGCTAAGAATGTGGAAGGCATGATGAATGTGTTTGGTGCTGAAGAGGGAAAGAGCCTCACAGCCCGCAACGTGAAGATTATCAAGGAGATTGCAGAGCGCACTCAGAGCATCGAAACCCTTGTAGAAGAGTTGGTAGAGGCAAGAAAGAAGGCCAACGTAATAGAGAGCGAACGCGAAAAAGCTATTGCTTACCACGACACCGTGGTGCCAAAGATGGAGGCCATTCGCTACCAGATAGATAAGCTCGAGCTTATCGTTGCCGACGAGCTTTGGACATTGCCTAAATATCGTGAACTATTGTTCATTAGATAATATTACATTAAGGATAATATACTCTTAGGAGTATAGATATAGAATTAAACCAGCCTTCATGGCTGGTTTTTTTATCACTATCCATGAAAGAATGCGAAGAAAATACTATCTTTGCAAAAAACAAAACAACAAAACAGATAATAAATGGCTAATAAGAAAGAATATGCTCTTGCCAACAAGCAATGGCTCGAGGAAAAAGCTAAGGAAGAGGGCGTGAAGGCTCTTCCTCGTGGTATTTATTATAAGGTGGTGGCTGAAGGTAAAGCCGACGGCAAACACCCTACCCGACGCAGCATCGTTACGGCACACTATACAGGATGGACCATTAATGGCAAGAAATTCGACTCTTCGCGTGGCGGCTCTCCTGTTGCCTTCCGTCTGTCTGACTTGATAGAGGGATGGATAATAGCTATGCAGCAAATGTGTGTAGGCGACAAGTGGGAAGTTTATATTCCAGCAGAAGTGGGATACGGCAAATTCTCACAGCCAGGCATTCCTGGCGGTTCTACATTGATATTCGAAATAGAATTGCTGGGAATAGCATAATCATGCGACCGTAAAAGGTAAACTTCCACAATATCCTTAAACATAAAATAAACTTTCATCATAATAGAAAAAAATGAAAAAACTATTTTTTATCATCCCTGCTCTCATGCTGGCGCTTACTGCAACGGCTCAGCAAGCACGCAAAGATTTCAAACGCGACATCACTCTGTCTGCAAGCAACTATGTAGCCTACCCTGGACCACAGAAGGCACTCACTCCTGCACCTAAGGGCTACACACCTTATTATATTAGTCACTACGGACGCCACGGCTCACGCTATCTTATTGGCACTAACGACTACGAGCGTCCTTACGACATGCTGCTGAAAGCTCAAAAACTAGGCATGCTGACAGCAAAGGGCGAGGAGACTCTCGCTAAGATAAAGACTATAAAGGACGAGGCTTGTAAGCGCGATGGAGAACTGACTCTTCGTGGCGCTGAGCAACATCGTGGTATTGCCAAGCGAATGTACGAGCGTTTCCCTGAAGTTTTCAAGGGTGATGTTAGAGTGGATGCTAAGTCTACCATCGTGATTCGTTGTATACTCTCTATGGAAAATGCGCTTCAGCAACTCAAAGCCATGAACCCTAAGCTCGACATTCGTCACGATGCCAGCGAGCACGATATGTGGTACATGAACTTCGACGACAAAAAACTTTTCTCGAAGCGAATGCCTAAGGAGGCTAAAGAGGCTTACGACGCCTTCTCTAAAAAGCATGAAAACTATGAGAAAACTATGCGAAAGATATTTAACAACGAAACCTACTGGCGCGACAGCATAGACGCTTCATGGCTTGGCGACAGATTGTTTAAGCTTGCCAGCAATATACAGAGCACAGAATTGCGCCACACCATTTCGCTCTACGATCTGTTTGACGAAGACCAGATTTACGACTTCTGGCTTCGCAATAATGCATGGTGGTACATCAACTATGGTCCATCGCCTCTCAATGGCGGAACACAACCTTACAGCCAGCGTAACCTCTTGAAAATGATTATCCATGAGGCAGACAGCTGTTTGAAGCTCAAGGCTCCTGGCGCCACTCTCCGCTATGGCCACGACACTATGGTAATGCCACTCACTTGTCTGCTAAATATCAATGGCACAGGAAAGCAGATTGCCGACCTCGAACAAATCGACGACGAAGGATGGAACAACTATCGCATATTCCCTATGGCTTGCAACCTGCAGTTTGTGTTCTATCGCAAAGCAGGATCTGAAGATATTATTTTTAAGATTCTTGACAATGAAGACGAGGCTACACTACCTATAAAAACAGATATAGCTCCATACTATCATTGGAATGATTTCAAGGACTATTGCAACAAAATTTTATCTAAATACGAAGATTAATAGTTCGAAACAACGGGTAAGATTGGCTATTATTGGCTCAAAAGCTCCCTATCTTTGTTCTAAACTTCGGTTTATGAATTTTTTCTCGAAGAAAAATTTTGCTGTTACAGATAAATCACATATCTTTGCAACCGATAACAATCAAACAATAATTTAAGGAAAAGATTATGAAAAAGTTATTATTGGCAGCTGCTTTCGTAGTAGCTTCATTGAGCGCAAACGCTCAGGTTTATCTTGGTGGTGGTGTAAGTTTTCATTCTGAGGATCCAGGTGAAGGCGATACAAAGACAACTATCAACCTTATCCCAGAACTTGGTTACAAGTTGGATGACAAGCTCTCTATCGGTGTAAAGTTCGGTCTTGAGCACTCTAAGCAAGGAGATAAATCTACTAATGATTATACATTCGAACCATACGTACGTTACACTTTCGCTAAGTGGAACAAGGTTGGCGTATTTGGTGAGGCTGGCTTCGGCTACAAGCACTTCGAAGACAAGGTAGAGAAAGAAATAGGTAACACTACTGTTACTGCAAAGACAAAGGCTAACACATGGTACATTGGTGTTCGTCCAGGTGTTTCTATCGACGTTACAAAGAACCTCACTTTCCTCACAAAGATTGGATGGTTGGGCTACACAAGCTACAAGCTCGATGCTGACGATGCTAAGGCAAGCACCGACCTCGGTCTTGATTTGAGCGGTGAGAACCTCCAGTTCTCTCTCGTTTACAACTTCTAATAGAAAAGTAGAATTTGTTTTAAGTTAATACAACTATGGGGGACAAGTCTCATCGAGACTTGTCCCCTCTCTTTTCCCCACTCAAGGAACACCCATTTATAGTATTTGTAGCGTATTTTCCTAATAAACGCAAGAAAAAAACTATATAATCATCAAATTTGATAATTATAGATGTAGCGATGCAGTAAGTAGCTTTCATTCAACGACTTAACTATCTTCATTCGTTTTCGAAGTTATGCTTCGAGCAATCTATGCTTTCTATCAAAGATT
>ERZ1031540.458-NODE-458-length-9954-cov-7.261036_pt1 | contig 9954 bp, 4 predicted proteins | sample MGYA00519031_ERZ1031540 | MGnify/ENA primary metagenome ERZ1031540 (study PRJEB33719, sample SAMN04261166) | wastewater metagenome | biome: rural village; feature: human; material: feces | host: Homo sapiens | place: El Salvador | collected 2013-01-07 ... | reverse complement strand
CGTATCAATGTTTACGGACAGGAAAAAGAACCTGCAACTTATCGTCTTGCAAAAATGAATCTTGCTTTGCGTGGTATCAGCCACAACCTTGGCGAAGAAGCGGAAAATACTTTTCGTCTGGATCTTCATAAGGGAATTTCATTTGACTACATTATGGCAAATCCGCCGTTCAATCTTAAAAACTGGTTTGATGCAGATACAATGAAAACAAATGACAGCCGTTGGGCCAGTTATGCTCTTCCTCCAGAAAGCAATGCAAACTATGCATGGATTCTTCATATGTTAAGTCATCTTAAGCCAAAAAAAGGTGTTGCCGGTTTTTTACTTGCAAACGGTGCTTTGGGTGATGCAGATGGAACAGCTCCAGTTATCCGCCAAAAGCTTATTGAAAACGATAAAGTTGAAGCAATCATTATTCTTCCAAGAGAACTGTTCATTACAACTGATATAAGTGTTTCTTTTTGGATTCTTAACGAAAACAAAGAAGGTGGTAAATACCAGGACAGAATTCTCCGTAATCGCAAGAATGAAATTCTTTTTATGGATTTACGCAGTTGGACAGGAGATGAATGGAATAACGGCGTAAAGAATATGCAGAAAAAAAAGTATGCTCTTACAAGTGAACAAATTTCAAAAGCTGCAGAAATCTACCACAAATGGCAGGAAGTTGGAACTGACGGCTTAAATTATGCACAGCCTGAACTTTACAAAAGTGTTGGACTTGAAACTCTTAAAGCAAACAATTACTCACTTGTTCCAAGTCGTTACATTGAATTTGTAGACCGTGACAGTAACATTGATTACGATGCAACCCTTAAAGAAACAAGCAAAACGGTAAGTGAACTTTTGAAGGCTCATGAAAACAATACAAGCAAAATCAAAGCTGCATTTGAAGGACTTGGATATGAATGCAAGTAAGAAAGAAAGTCTGGATAGAATAAGACAGATTGGAGAAACTGTTTCTGTAGAATTTAAACGCTGTGGTGGAAATATTGAGCAAGATGTTTATGAAACTGTCTGCTCGTTTTCAAATAGGTTTGGAGGAGATATTTATCTTGGTATTCTGGATGACGGAACTGTAAACGGTGTTCCAGAAAAAGCTGCGTCGTCGATGGTAAAAAATATCATTACAGTTTTGGCAAATCCGAATCTTTTTTCGCCAACTTTAACCCTTGACCCGGAAATTATAACTTACGAAAAGAAGACATTAATTCATATTCATGTGCCTGTTTCTGGTGAAGTAATAAGTTTTAAGAAAGTTATTTACAATCGTGTAAATGATTCTGATGTAAAAGTTACATCAACGACAGATATTGCCCAAATGTATATTCGCAAACAGGAAATATTTACAGAGCGAAAAGTTTATCCTTATGTTCATTTTGATGACTTACGATTGGATTTACTTCCTCTTGTAAGGACTATGGCGAAAAATAATTCTTCTGGAGTTCATCCGTGGGAAAAGATGACCGATGCGGAACTTCTTAAAAGTGCCGGGCTGTATACAGAAGATAGGGTTACGGGCGAAAAAGGATTTAATCTTGCCGCGGTTATGCTTCTTGGAAAAGATGACGTTATTCGTGATGTGGCACCAGCTTATTCTACGGATGCTTTACTCAGAAAAGTGAATGTTGACCGCTATGACGACAGACTGATTGTTGAGACGAATTTGATTGAAAGTTATGACCGTCTTTTCGAATTTGCAGTGAAACATCTTTCTGATAAATTCTATCTTGAAGATGGAAAAGTAAGACTTTCGTTAAGAAATATTATTGCCCGAGAAATGATTGTGAATACTTTGATGCACAGAGAATTTGTAAGTGCATATCAGGCAAAATTCGTAATCGAAAAAGACAGAATGTATGTAGAAAATGCCAACCGTGCAAGAAAAGATGGGCTTATTACACCGGAAAATTTAGAGCCTTATGCAAAAAATCCGTTGATTGCTTCATTTTTTAGAAATATCGGGTATTCCGATAAGCTTGGTTCTGGTGTGAGAAAACTATTTAATTATTCTTACAAATATTCCGGTGCTGATCCTGAATTTATGGAAGGGGATATTTTTAGAATAACAGTACCTCTTAATGATGATTTCTCGTGGGATGCACAGAATAATGTTCGGACAAGTGAAAGTGCAGAAAATCCGACTATAAATCCGACTATAAATCCGACTTTAAATCCGACTTTAAAGGATTTGGATAGATTAATAATTCAAAAAATCAAAGAAAATCCGAGTGTGACATATTCTGAATTAAGCGAAGTTTTGGGAAAAAACAGAGATACAATCGCCGAACATTTAAGGTTTTTGCAGGAAAAAGAATTTGTTGAGCGTATTGGCTCTAAAAAGAACGGAATCTGGCAGTTAATAGAAGGTAAAACTCGATGAGAACACATAAGATTGAACATGCGCCAATGGTCAGACTTGGGGATTTGATAGAACTTTGTGATGAGCGTAATAGCGAAGGTAAATACGGAATTGATGATGTTCGTGGAATGACAATTTCAAAAGAAATTATTTCAACTAAAGCTGATATTAAAGATACTGATTTATCAAAGTTTTATATAGTTTATCCCAATGAATTTATTTATAACCCAAGAACTCATGGAAAAAAAATAGGTTTAGGTTTTAATAATTCTTTAAAACCAATATTAATAAGTTGGAATAATACAGCTTTTAAAGTAAAAGATACTGAGAAAGTGGAACCGACTTATTTATATATGATTTTTAACCGAGAAGAATGGGATAGAGAAGCTTGTTATAACTCATGGGGATCTTCTACTGTTGTTTTTGCGTGGGAAGATTTATGTAATATGAAAATCCCGCTTCCGTCAATTGAAACACAAAAAGAACTTGTGGCGGTTTATAACGGACTCAAAGAACTCGCAGAAGAAAACGAAAAACTCTTAAAACCTCTGGAAGAAAGTTGCCAGGCATTTATTGTGGATTGCAAGAAAAAGTATCCGATGAAGAGACTGGGAGATATGATTGAGATTGATGAGAAAATCAACTTTGATAATCGTGATTTAGAATTTCTTGGAATCAATAAAGATAAAGTTTTTATGCCTTCGGTTGCAACAACAGATGGACTTGATAAATCAAAATACAAAGTCATCACGAAGGGAAAGTTTGTATTTTCAGGAATGCAGACAGGTCGTGATATTTGTATTCGTTTTGGATTATATAACGTCTCAGTAGACGGTTTGGTTTCTCCAGCTTACACAACTTATTCTGTAACTGATACAAATATTCTTCCGGAATTCATAATGATGAATTTTAAACGCTCCGAAATGGATCGTTTGGGTTGGTTTTTAAGTGATTCAAGTGTCCGTTCAAATCTTGATTTTGATAGATTCCACGAAATTCAGATTCCACTTCCTCCGCTCGAAATTCAGCAAAAAATCGTAGACCTCTATAACTGTTATGAAGAATGCAAACGCATTTCAACTGTAGCTCGTGAAAAGATAAAAAACTTGTGCCCGGCATTAGTGCAGAAAGCAGCACATTCAGAGTAAGGAAGAGATTTATGCCAAAGTTAAAACAGTACAATGGAAGATTTTGTGAATATGATTTTGAAAATGTCTTCATTCAGTATCTAGAAGATGCTGGCTGGACTTACCAGGCTGGGGATGATGTTGCCCGTTCAAAACAGGATGAAACACTTATTCTTGATGATTTAAAATCATTTCTAAAAGATACAAATCCCGATTTAGCAGAAGACGATATAAATCAGATAACTGACTCTATGCGGCTTATCGGCGGTCAGTCTCAGTTTGAAACTTTGCACAAAGCCTATAACTTTTTTGTTGACGGAATGCAGTACACTCCTAGTGATGGAATTGCAAGAACTGTCAATTTTATTGATTTTGAAAAACCAGAAAAAAATATTTTCAAAGTTGTTAATCAGTTCACGGTTGAATATGTAAATAATAACGAAAAGAAAAACCGCCGTCCAGATATTCTGCTTTATGTTAATGGTTTTCCACTTTGTATTATTGAACTAAAAAATCCTTCAGACGACAAAGCTACAATTCACGATGCTTTTGAACAGATTACAATCCGCTATTGGCGTGATATTCCTCATCTTTTGCATTATTGTCCTCTTGCATGCATTAGTGATGGAGTGAAAACAAGACTTGGAACTGTAAAAACTCCGTATGAGCATTTTTATACATGGCGCCGAATTAATGACAATGAACCGATTGCAGATTCTTCTTTAGATGAATTTGAATGCTTGGTTTATGGTGTTTATGCTCCAAATCGCTTCCTTGAAATTTTCAGAGACTATGTATACTTCCAGGATAAGATTTTTGATTCAAATGAAGTTGAAATTGTATGCCGTTATCCTCAATTTTTTGCAACAAGACTTTTAAGAGAAAGTATAAAAAAATCTGTTGTTGACCATACTGGAAAAGGTGGTACATATTTTGGTGCTACCGGCTGTGGAAAAACTTACACAATGGCTTTTCTTGCCCGACAGCTTTCTCTCAGATGTCAGAAAGAACTTGGTTCTCCAACAATTTTAATGATAGTTGACCGTGATGATCTTCAAAAACAGGGAATCAAATTATTTGGAAAATCAAAAGAGTTTTTGAGTCTTGGTGAAGTAAAAGTTGTAAAGACTCGCAAAGAACTTCGTGATGAATTAAAAACCCGGGAATCTGGTGGATTCTACATTACTACAATCCAGAAGTTCTGTGACAGGAAAGATGATCCAATTGGTAAAATCAATACACGCAGTAACATTATTTGTTTTAGTGATGAAGCTCATCGTACTCAGCTTGAAAACGCAAAACAGATTAAGTTTACAAAAGATGCTGACCAGAACATGAAAGCTTTGATTTCAAAACCGTATGCAAAAGTTTTGAGAGAAGCGCTTCCAAATGCAACTTTTGTTGGTTTTACAGGGACTCCGATTGATGAAACTTATCAGACTTTTGGTGAAGAAATTGACCGCTATACAATGGATCAGGCTGTAGCCGACGGACTTACAGTTCCAATTAAATATCATCCGCGTATTGCAAAAGTTCTGGCAGATTCAAAAACAGTTGCTCAGATTGAAGCCTATTACAAAAAATGCGCAGACGACGGTGCCACTGCCGAAGACATAAAGGCAAGTAAAGAAGCTATGAGTTCCATGGAAGTTATTCTTGGAGAAAAGGGGAGACTTTCAAAACTCGCCATTGATATTCATGATGACTTTACCAGCCGATGTGAAAAAGATCCGGAACGTGTTCAGAAAGCAATGATTGTTTGTGCAAACAGGAAAATTGCCTATGATCTTTTGTGTCAGTTCAAAGAAAAGTATCCCGAATGGTTTGTTGAAAAAAAGCACCCGGACGGAATGATTGTAAAACCAGAGGTCTTTTCTGAACTTGAAGAAATGCCGTGTATCGCTATGGTTGCCAGTGTTGGGGCCAATGACAAAGAAGATATGTACAACTATCTTGGTGGCGTAAAGAACGATGAACGCAGCGATAAACTGGACGCAGCTTTTAAACAGCCAGAGTCAAATCTTCGTCTTGTTATCGTTGTTGATATGTGGATTACTGGTTTTAGCGTAGATACTTTGACTTATATGTATAATGACAAGCCTCTTCAAAAACATGGTCTTATTCAGACTATCAGCCGAGTAAACAGAAAATATCCTGGCAAAAATTTTGGTCTTATCATTGACTATATTGGTATCCGCGACAATATGCTTGAAGCTATGAAAGTTTATGGTGGTGGAAGCGGAGGTGGTGGACCTTCTGGAGATGATATCGAACAGGCAACAGAAATCTTCCGTGAATATTTAGAAATTGTAAAATTACTTTTCAGGGAATTTGACTTAGAACCATTCATTGATCCGCATACAACAGATATTCAGCGTTATAAACTTTTGAACCTTGCTGCAGAATATGTTTATAAATCGACAGAAGAATTAAATCTTGAAAATAAAGGAACAAAAGCTGCCAAAAAAGTTTCTTTTAAAACATATTTCTTGAATACTGTAAAACGTCTTAGAGCAGCATATGATATCTGCCAGCCATCAGGAGAACTTTCAGACGAAGAATCTGCTTTAGCCCAAAGTTTTATGGCAATTGCGGGATTTGTCCGAAAAATGAGTGGATCAACTGATTTGGACACAGATTCAATGAATAAGTATGTTTCTACGATGGTTGAAGAAGCTCTTAAGTACAGTAATGTTGAAAGTATTCTTCAGGAAGGAGATCAGGTAGATATCCTTGGTCCAGAATTTCTTGATCGGTTGGCTGATATAAAAATGCCGGCCACTCGCCTTGAAGTTCTTATGAAACTTCTTCGCAAGAAAATCACTGAATATGGAAAGGTAAACAAAGCTTCAGCAAAAAAATACAAAGACATGCTGGATGAAACAATAGCCCTATATCATGACAGAAGAAAACAGTTGTCAGCCAAAGAAGCTGGTGATACACAGAATATTACTGCAGATCAGATTATAAAAAATGCAACAATCCAGGCAGAAAACATTCTTAAAGAATTGAACGAAGATAAAGAGCGTTTTAGAAAGCTTGGGCTTACATTTGAAGAAATGGCCTTCTACGATATTTTGATAAAAATGCGTGATGAAAAGGACTTTGAATACGGTGAAGATGTTTTTGATGCTGATGCAGGCATAATGGTAAACAAAAAAATCCAAAAACTTGCAAAAAAGATAAAGGAACTTATTGATCTGAAATCCAGTTTTACAGACTGGTTAAATAACATTAATGTTCGCAATCAACTTAAATCCGATATTAAGTTCTGTTTGTTTGATAACGGATATCCACCAATTTATTCACAGGAAGTGTTCAATCAGGTAATGGATCAGGTCGAGAATTATAAGACATTTGAGGAAGAATAAAAAGATATTTTTATTGCCGGATTTGACGACAATCTTCTTTCAAAACAGACAAATCCCGCACTTACTACAGTTGCACAAAATTACATGGAACGCGCCAAACTTTCTGTAGAACTTCTGGAAAAGATGCAGCACAAAGAAGAAGTTTTATCGCAATACAATCTTGAATTAAAAATTATTCCGCACGGAATAACTTCATCTTATAACGGAGCATAAAGTTTTGCATAGGCGCCGTTTTTTGCAAGTAATTCTGCGTGGGTTCCTGTTTCTAGAATTTCTTTTTCGCCTACAACGGCTATGCAGTCTGCGTTTTGAATTGTAGAAAGCCTGTGTGCAATAATCAAAGTTGTTCTTCCTTTTGAAAGTGCATCGAATGAATGCTGGATTTTTATTTCTGTTGCTGTATCAAGTGCGCTTGTTGCTTCGTCTAGAATCAGTATAGGAGGATTTTTCAAAAAACATCTTGCAATCGAAACACGCTGTTTCTGCCCACCCGAAAGTTTTATTCCGCGTTCACCTACAATTGTGTCATAACCGTTCGGCATTTTTAAAATGTCTTCGTGAATTTCTGCTTTTTTTGCTGCTGCAATTATTTCTTCATCAGTTGCGCCGATTTTTCCGTAAGAGATATTTTCTTTGATTGTTCCTGCAAATAAAAATACATCCTGCTGGACAACACCTATTTGTTTACGCAAAGATTTAAGTGTAATGAGTTTTGTATCAATTCCGTCGAGCAGAATTTTTCCTTCAGTAATATCATAAAAACGCGGAAGCAGATTACAGATTGTAGATTTTCCGCCACCAGAAAGTCCCACGAGCGCAAACTTCTGTCCCGAATGAATATCAAGATTTATATTTTTTAAAACTTCAATTCCGTCTGTATACGAAAAACTTACATTTTCAAATTTAATGTTTCCGCGCGAAAAAGAAATTTCTTTTGCACCTTGTGATTCTTTAATTGAAGTGTCAACTTTCATAATTTCAAGAAAGCGTTTAAAGCCTGCCATTCCGGTTGTAAACTGTTCAACAAAAAAAGTAAGCCGCCTTATCGGAGAAGAAAAAGCCTGAATAAAAAGATTTGCAGCCACCAGATCAGAAATAAGCATTTTCCCATTCATAATAAAAAAGCCGCCAAGAACCAAAACCAAAAGGCTCAAAAGATTCATAAAAAATTCTACATTGGAATGAAAGTTTGACATATTTTTATAAAATATTTTTTTTGCATTCAGAAAATTTTTGTTTTCATTTTCAAAACGCTTTTTTTCGTATTCTTCATTTGTAAAAACTTTTGTAACACGAATGCCCGAAATGCTAGATTCAAGATTTGCGTTAATTTCAGAAGTTGTTTCTTTTACATTTTTGGAAGATTCAGAAAGTTTTTTGCGCGACAGAATTGTAACTAAAATTGTAAGCGGAACAAAAATAAAAACTATAACTGCAAGTTCCATTCTTATTTGCAAAAGAAGAATGAATGAACCGATTAAAGTTAAAATTGAAATCAAAAAATCTTCAGGACCGTGGTGCGCAAGTTCTGTAATTTCAAAAAGATCAGTTGTCGCGCGGCTCATTAGTTTTCCTGTTCTGTTTTTGTCATAAAAAGAAAAACTCTGTTCTTCAAGATGAGAAAAAACATCACGGCGCATATCAGTTTCGACAAGCACTCCAAAATAATGTCCCCAGTAATTTACAAACCAGGTGAATAATTTTCTTAGCAAAAAAGTTGCAAAAATCGCCAGGCAGAAAACTGCAAAGAATTTAAAGTTCTGATTCGGAATAATCGAGTCAATTGCATATTTTGTTACAACAGGAAAAGAAATATCAATCAGCGCAATCAGCGTGGCACAAATCATATCAAGTACAAAATATTTTAAATGCGGCCTGTAATAAGAAAAAAATATTTTTAACGGATTTGAATTATAAAAAGAAGAATCTTTTTTTGTTGTCATAATGCTGTCATTATAGAAGAAAAATTAAATTATTAAAAGAAGTAAAAAGAAAATAAAAAGTGGCTGTTTTTGGTGTAAAATTATGCTGTTTTTATGCGATGCAATTCTTTTGGAGGAAATATGAAAAAGAGAAAAACAGCTTTTTGTTAAGCTCGTGAATTTATTGTAACTGTATTTTTTATTCCGGCTTCGATTTTTGCCGGATGTCAGAAAGACAATACAATTGTGGTTTTTTATACAAATGATGTGCACTATGCAATCGAAGAAAATACCGGTTATGCTGGACTTGCAGAATACAAGGATTTACTTCTTGAAAAAACACCTTATGTTACGCTCGTTGGACTGTTCAGGGTGATCTTGTAGGAACCATTTTACAGGGCGAATACATATAAGAATTCATTATATGAACAGGTGCCTCGTTCTAAACTCAATTATTTTAAAAAAAATAAAAAAAACTACATACAAAGCTTTTCTTCTATTGACATATTATTGTCTTTTATTATATAATCTGAATACATTCATGGAGCGATGTCTGAGTGGTCGAAAGTACCTGTCTTGAAAACAGGCGTGTCGAAAGATACCGGGGGTTCGAATCCCTCTCGCTCCGTACCTAAAACAAAAGTATTTAGGAATTTGGAGGCGTGGTAGAGCGGTAATACAACGGTTTGCTAAACCGTCGGTTCCTAAAGGGCCGGGCAGGTTCAACCCCTGTCGCCTCCGCTACTAGAACAAGGCTTTCTTGCTTTAGCGGCAGAATCTTGTTTTATGAGACTATAGCTCAGCTGGATTAGAGCATCACCCTGCGGAGGTGAGGGTCGCACGTTCGAATCGTGTTAGTCTCGATAAGTTTTACAGGTTTTTGAATTTCGATTGTTTGGAAAGATGCGAGAGCGGTCGAATCGGGCGGTCTCGAAAACCGTTAAACTCTTTTAAGGGTTTCGGGGGTTCGAATCCCCCTCTTTCCGCTCATTATTTCCTTCTTGCACAATTGCCGTACATTGACTAGTTTTCTTGTTTAGCGTTAGATTCTTTGTAGGGATTTCTTAATTCAAAAAGTCCTGTATTTTTTTGGAAAGATGTCCGAGTGGTTTAAGGTACACCCTTGGAAGGGGTGCGTACTCAAAAGGTACCGGGGGTTCGAATCCCCCTCT
>ERZ1031540.440-NODE-440-length-10125-cov-6.986991_pt1 | contig 10125 bp, 6 predicted proteins | sample MGYA00519031_ERZ1031540 | MGnify/ENA primary metagenome ERZ1031540 (study PRJEB33719, sample SAMN04261166) | wastewater metagenome | biome: rural village; feature: human; material: feces | host: Homo sapiens | place: El Salvador | collected 2013-01-07 ... | reverse complement strand
TCCGGCCGGTGAAGATGGGGTTTCTGCAAGACCGTAAACTTTTGTTGTTCCCTGTTAAAATCATAAATAGCTCAAAGAGTTCTAACAATGTTTATGTTAAAATAAATGGTGATGGCGATTTGCTAAACCATGATGGAGGACATTGGCGTGATGATAACAGAAACACAGACCAACTTTGCTTAGGAAAAGGTGACAGTGTAAGCATAGCCCTTACTTATGTTAGTGGCTCCTATTATGGTCAAGTATTAGACATAAACCGTTAAAAAACAAGATATGGCAAAAATAGATTTTCAAAATTTCACTATTCCTGTAGGGATTAGTAAAAAAAGAAAGCAAACAGGTGACGCTCGTGAAACCATTGCAAATTTGGTTTACACTCGTTCCATGGGAATAAAAGCACATCATTTGGCTTTCAAAATATATGAGAGCAATGGTGCAACGGAATTTTCCGATGATGAAGTCAATCTCATAAAAGAACTTGTGGAACACTATTGTTTTCCAAGTATCATAGACGCTTTGAATGAGCAACTAAATTGTCAAACGGATAAAAACGAATAACTATGGCATTGACAAACGAAGAGAAGCAAGAACTACTCAATGCGATGAAAGCTGAATCGCAAGGTGTAGATGAACTGGAGCAAGTAGATACCTTGGACGGTATTATGAGCCTTCCTGCCTTACGAGGTGAGGAAGTTGTGAGTGCGCCTGTTAAATTATTGACGAAACCAGCAGAGGATGCGGTGGCGAATGCCAATTTAGCAGCTCAACGAGCAACGGAAGCAGCACAAACCGTGTATTCTGTCACACAGGTCGCAAATTCTGCTGCAAGTGCAGCCAATGCAGCCGCGTCAGCAGCTTCTGATGCAGCGGAAGAAGCTAATAGTGCTGTGGCTGCTGCATCTGAGGTTGTGGCTAAATACGAGAATGTAGCCAAGGCTGCTTTCAATGGTGCAACGGCACGTTTCTCCTATATGGTGGAATCTGCCACAATACAACTTCAATCATCCATTGCCAAGGGCGGTGTAATCGTCTATGTGCAGAGCCAAAAGCAATTTGCCTATTATGTGGGTGGCAAGTATTACGGCAACTGGTCAGTTGAAGGTGTCCCCAATGCGGAATTATACCATGGTGGGGGTTATTCAAGCATACAGAAAAACAAGGCTTATCTTTGTGGTGATGTTCTCTATGTTTGGAGCGATGAAGAAAATGACCTTGTTGAAATCAGTGGCAGCGGTGGCGGTAACACGTACAATGTGACTGAGCAAGTTCCGCTTGAAAACGGTTACTATACGCTTGCCACTGCCATCAAAGCAGTGGAGGAAAATCAGCGTGCCAAGGGACGTTGCATAACTTATGAGGTATCACAAGGCAAGTGGGAGACCAAGCAATTCATTGGCACGAATCTTTCAAGCTGGGAATCAATTTCAAGTTGGGAAGATTTCGGCGGTGCAGGGACTGTCAAGAGTATAACGGTAAATGGCACGAAGCAAACACCTGATTCCACTGGCAACGTGAATGTGACCATCAAGGAAACTGAGGTTGATGAAAGTCTTGACGCAAACAGCACGAACCCTGTGCAGAACTCAGCAGTGACGGCGAAGCTCAATGAGGTGGAGGCAAACACCATCTTTGGTGGCAATGCTGAACTTAGTGAGGATGAAAGCACGGTACATCTTACCTTAACCAACAAGAGTGGTGCGGAAGTCGTGGGCTTGGACATACCAGCAGGAAAAGGTGGCGGTGGTGGTGAAACTTCCACCACAAAGATTGTATTGGGCGCATCCGTCAACAACAGTGTCATCAAGGAAGGTGGCAGTGCGCAACTCACATACTCTTACGACCACCAATATAGCAGCGGTGATGAGAAAGGTACGTCAACAGGCCAGAAAGCAACTATTGAGATTGAAATGAAACGTGGTTCAATCACCATGTACCATGACACCATCGAGGATGTGAGCAAGGGAAGTTATACGCTTGACCTCTCCAAATACTTGCAGGTTGGTACAACCGACATATATGTAAAAGCATCCACTACTGATCCGACAACTGGCAAGAAGCAGATGAAACAGAGCTATGTGAGCGTAAAGGTCGTGACGTTATCCCTGACAAGCAGTTTCAACCTTGCAGAAGCCATTGCAAAGGGTGGCTATGGGACAAACGAGACCATCAGTATTCCATACGCAATAAGTGGCTCGGGAACCAAGGTGGTGACGCTTTATGTGGATGGCAAGCAGCAGAATGCCCATACCATAACACGAAGCGGAACGACCAACAGCAGTTTCTCATTGTCAATGACTGCATTCAGTGTTGGAAGGCACACCATCCAGATGGTTGCGGAAATGGAGGCAAGTGCTGACTTGACATTGAAGAGTGATAGCATCTACATGGATATTCTGAAAACTGGCAGCACTTCACCATTTATCGGAACCATGATGACACACTCGGATGGTCGCATCTTTACAACCAACCACTTGACACCGACATTGGAAGTTGGCCAATATGAGCAAGTGAAGTTTGAGTTTGTCGCATACGACCCAACCACAACACCAGCGGATTTGGCAGTATATCGCAATGACATCAAAACTCAGAACGTAAGCGTTCCAAGAACCACGCAAGTATATACAAACCGTTTCCTCGAAAAGGGAACCAATCAGATGAAATTCAAGTGTGGTGTCACTGAATACAATTTCTATATAGACGTGAATGAAAGTGGCATTGACCTGAATGAGACAACATCATGCTTGCAGTTGAAACTTACAGCATCTGGCAGAAGTAACAGCGAAAGCACGCCGTCCGAATGGACTTATAACGGCATTAGAACCACATTCAATGGCTTCGACTGGAAGAGTAACGGATGGACTGGTGACGCTTTGAAATTAACCAATGGGGCAAACATTGAAATTGGTTACACACCATTCAAGAGTGATGCCACTACCACTGGAGCCACTTATGAAATGGAACTGATGTGTTCCAACGTGACGGACAGAAACGGTGTTGTCATTGATTGTATGAATGGCAATGTCGGTTTCAAGCTGACCACACAAGAGGCTATAATGAGAACAGGGGCAGGCACAGAGGTCAATACACTTTTTGCAAGTGGCTTGAACTTGAAAATTGCCTTTGTTGTGCAAGAGAAGTCAGGCAACCGTTTGTTGGAACTCTATGTGAACGGTATTCTTTGCGGTGCGAAGCAGTATGCTAACACTGACAGCCTTTTGCAATCGACACCTGTCAATATCAAGGTGGGAAGCGATAGCGCAGATGTAGAACTGAGAAACATCCGTGTCTATAACCGTGCGCTTGGCGATGATGAAGAACTTGCCAACTACATGGTGGATCGTCCTACCACTGACGAAATGGTTGTGCTGTTCGAGCACAACCAGGTGATGAACGATGAAGGTACGGACGTTGATATGGATAAGCTCAGAGCCAAGGGCAAGAGCGTGATGCGCATCGTGGGCGATGTGAATCTTGTGAATCAGACCAACAACAAGAAGTTTGAAGTGCCTGTTGACATCTATTTCTATTCAGCCTATGGCAAGGAATATGATTTCATCATCTACCAGTGTGGATTGCGCATACAAGGAACATCATCAACCACATATCCAAGAAAGAACTACCGCTTGTATTTCAGCCGTTCAAGCAAGTATGGAACCAAGCTGTATGTGAATGGTGTGGAAGTTCCAGATTGCACCTATTCATTCAAGCCAGGCGCACGTCCGATAAACATTTTCTGCTTGAAGGCTGATTTCTCTGATTCTTCTTCCACTCATAACACTGGAGCCGTGAAGATAGTCAATGACATCTGGAAGCGTTGCGGATGGCTCACACCACCACAAAAGGCATATACAGGCAACTATGATGTCCGCATTGGTGTGGATGGTTTCCCTATTGATTTGTTTTATGACAATGACAATACTGGTGAAAACATCTATCTTGGCAAGTACAATTTCAACAATGAGAAAAGTGGCAGTGCAGCCATCTATGGCTTTGAGGGCATTGAGGGCTTCAATGATGCAGCAGCTTTGAACGGACAGCGAAACAAATGTATCTGCTTGGAGTTCTTGAACAACTCTGAGACACTTTGCTTGTTTGGTACGGCTGACATGACTTCATTTGCCGATGCCCTGGAGTTCCGTTTCAAGGCTGATGACACTTGGGAAACCGCCAATGAGGAAGACAAGTCAGCGGTCAAGCGTCTTTGGTCGTGGATTCTCTCATGCAAGGGAAATCCAAGCAAGTTCTATGCAGAGTACAATGATTACTTTGACAATGACAGCCCATTTGCATGGTATGTGATAACGGACTATTTCATGGCGGTGGATAACCGTGCCAAGAACATGATGCTTGTCACATGGGACGGTCTTCACTGGCAGTTCATTCCATACGACATGGACACCATCTTTGGTGAACGCAATGATTCCGTCTTGAAGTACGACTATACTATTACATGGGAGACCTTGGATGAAAGCATCGGCTCCTATGCCTTCGCTGGACATGACAGCGTTCTTTGGGAACTTGTCAGAGGATGCCCAGACAAGTTGAGGGAGGTGGCTGACAAGATTCGCTCAAACATGAGCCTCGAATATGTGCTTAATATGTTCAATGTGGAACAGATGGGCAACTGGTGTGAACGCATCTACAACAAGGATGGCATATACAAGTATATCACTCCTTTGACGGAAGGTGTAACATCAGCGGATGGAACGAGCTATTACAATTACCTCTATGCCTTGCAGGGTAGCCGTTACGCACACCGTACATTCACCATCCAAAACCGCTTTGCGCTGTTGGATAGCCAATATGTGTGTGGCACATATCGAAAGGACAGCTTTGCAGCTTACTTTGGCTATAAGTTTGGCAGCGACAACCGAAAGATAAAGATAACGTCAAGTGAGCGTTATTATTTCGGTTATGGCTATACAAGTGGCACACCGCATCAGAGTGCAGTCCTGGCAGAAGACGCAGGCAGCACGGTGCAACTTACACTTGACACCGACTTGATTGTAAATGATCCACAATATGTGTATGGTGCAAGTCGCATCATGGGGCTTGACCTTACGGACGTGAGCCATGCAATCTTGCAGACGTTGAACCTTAACAACTGTTCGGCACTTCGCACGCTTGATGTAAGTTGTGCAGCGACACAGACAACACTCAACGCATTGCTTGTGAACGGATGCAAGAACCTTCGCACGCTCAATATGACAGGTTTGAAGTCCACCAGCTTCACTGGCATTGATTTGAGTGCAAACACCAAGCTGGAAACATTCCGTGCAGGGAAGAGTGCTTTGACAGGCGTGAGCTTCGCACAAGGTTCACCATTGAAGACTGTTGTATTGCCTTCAACGCTGCAAACCTTGGAACTTCGCTATCTGAGCAAGCTCACAAATAGCGGTCTCACACTTGAAGGAACAGCGAATGTCACACGTCTGGTTGTGGATAATTGCCCATTGATAAATTGGCAGACACTTTACAGCAGATGCAGTAAAGTGAAATATCTACGAATTACAGGCATAGACATGGAAGGTGACGGAACAATGCTAAAGAATATGCTTTCGATGGGTGGTGTTGATGAAAACGGTGGCAATGTGGATTCATGCCGTCTGGTCGGCACTTATCGCCTCACTTCATATATTGCTGATGACGAATACAAGAAATGGCAAGAACATTTCCCTGAGCTGAACATCATTCAACCAGAATACACGATGATTGAGTTTGATGACACTGTTGCGGATGATGCCAATGTGTCCAACCTTGACAATAAGACAGGCTATAAGTATGGCAATGACTATGTGCCAAGTGGTCACATCACGGCACTTTTGAGGAAGCGTCATCGTGTTCTTGCCAAGGTTACAAAGAAGCCTACAACAAGAAACATCAAGATAGCTGGTGTTGATACCATTGCAAACAATCTTGATGGCATTGTCACCATATATCCATTGCATGATGAGAACTCCAACTATTATGCGGATGCAGCAGAGGTGGCTAATTGCACCGCTGCAAAGTTGGATGGCTCAGAGGGCGACATTATGATGTTCGAGCCTCACAGATGGATCAAGGGAATCAATGACTACCTGAATGGCAAGCATTATAGCTGTTACAGCAGCAATGTTGCCATGCCATCCGTACCGAAAGCAAAAGTCATCTTGCTGAGTGAAATACAGAGTGGTGGCAATTATCGCAAAGGATATAAGGTAATGAGTGGCAAGAACACCTTGCAAAACTCATATACAGCAGATAGCAGCTATGCCGTTTGTCGTGTGTCTGTATCAGGCTATAAGCGTGTTCGTTTTCCTTCTGTGCCAGGCAGCAATCTTGTTGGAAGCATTTTCACGGATGATTCGGGAAAGGTAGTCAAAACCATCGTTGTGCCAACACTCAGCAACAAGTTTGAGGCTGGTATGTACTTGATTTCAGACATCCCTTCTGGTGCGACATACCTCAACTTTACCGTATTGCAGACCGCTGAGTTTGATAAGGTGGTATTGAGCAACAGCGACAAGATTGAGGATATGGAACCTGATTGGGTCAATGAGGATGACTGTTTGTGTGCAACTGTAGGAAGTTCTGTTGTAGGCGATAAATTGAGGGCGGTGGTTACTGGTGGCAGCACCACGTCAAACTTGACATGGAGCGACTTCCACTATTATAGTGTTCAACGTGGTATGCAGCAGATTGACGCAAGTATGCACAGTGCCATTGCCAACTTGTTCTTTGCCAAGTATGGCCGTAGGGATGCCCAAGACCAATGTGGAGCTGGTCAGCACACCAACATGAGAACTACAGGCGGAACAATGGCATACGGCATGACTGACACCATTGGCTATAAGGCTGCAAAGGCAATCAACGCAAATGTGACAAATTCGCTCATTGACAACTTGGTGTACCAATACGCATGGTACAAGGTTAATGGTGAATATGGAGCCGTTGATGTCAAGCAAGTAAACAACACTTGTTGCTTGGGTTATGAAGACATATTCGGCAACAAGTACGATATGATGGACAATGTGGATTTGCCAAATGACAGTGGCAATGCTGGCAAGTGGCGCATTTGGATGCCAGACGGAAGCACACGAATGGTAAAAGGTACGACTAACAGCGGAAACTGGGTAACAGCCGTTTATCATGGCAAATACATGGATGTCGTGCCAGTTGGCAACGTCAGTGGTTCATCCAGTACGTATTATAGTGATATATACTGGATAAGCACATCAGCAAGCCGTGTGGTTTATCGTGGGTGCCACTATGCGTATGCGAATGGCGGTGTCGTGTATGCGAGTGCGAATAACGATGCGGCGTATGCGGGTGCGTATGTCGGCTCACGCCTGGCCTTCCACGGAAAAATCGTCTGGGCGCAAAGCGTCAGTGCGTTCAAAGCGATAATCGAGGTAGCGTAAACGTAAAGCGTCAAAGCGTGGAGCGAAGCGACAATACGAAAGAAGGCAGTTAGGATGATGTTCTAACTGCCTTCAAATGTATTTCGTTCCGGCGAAGCCGGTCGATTTTTTTTGATTTTTTGAGGTGTGGGGTATAACCTTGAAAAGTTGCGTTTCGTTTTTGAAATTATAGCGTTTCGTTCCAAAATGCGAAAACATTTCGTTTTGCGGATTATATATATGATAACTGCTGAACAATTGCATAAACTTTTTTTAATCTAATATCTCCTTCAGCGGTTTCATCACGAAATCACGTTCTTCCATCAAAGGATGGGGAACATGCAGATCGGGCTCATTGATTACCAAGTCATCAATCATCAGGATATCAATGTCGATGATGCGGTCGTGATATTCACCATCCACCGACTTCAGGGTTCTGCCCATCTCTCGCTCTATGCGCTGAGTTGCCTCCAGCACCTGACGGGGTGCCATGGTGGTGAGAACCAGCACGCAGGAGTTGATGAAGTCGTTGGGAGAAGAATAGCCCCAAGGCTTGGTTTCGTAAAGAGCAGACTGGCGCTCTACCACGCCAATCTGCTCTCCTATCTTTTCTATCGCCTCGCGAATGTTGCGCTTACGGTTGCCCAAATTCGTGCCGAGGCTTAAATATACATGATACATAAGGATGATTCAAAATGGTTTAGTCTGGAAGTATCAACAAAGAATCGCCGTAGCAACCAAACATATAACCGTTCTTCACAGCCTTCTTGTATGCCTCATATACAAGGTCGTAACCGCCGAACGCTGCTGTACACATCATCAGGGTTGACTCCGGATGATAGAAATTGGCAACGGCACAGTCGGCAAGTCCGAATTCGTATGGAGGGAAGATGAACTTGTTGGTCCAGCCATCGAATGCCTTCATCATACCATCGGTGCCTACGGCTGTCTCTGTGGCCTTCATCACGCTGGTACCGATGGCACAAACACGATGCCCCTCAGCCTTGGTTCTGTTCACCAGGTCGCAAGCCTCCTGAGAGATAATCATCTGCTCTGAATCCATCTTGTGCTTGGTCAAATCCTCCACCTCAATCTCGTGGAAGTTGCCCAATCCGCAGTGCAGGGTGATGTATGCCTCGTTGATTCCGTTGATTTCCATGCGCTTCATCAGCTCACGAGAGAAATGAAGACCTGTGGCAGGAGCCGTTACGGCACCTTCCTTCTCGGCGAAAACGCTCTGGAAGTCTTCCATATCCTCTTCTGTGGCATGGTGACTCTCGCGGGCATCAATCACATAGCGTGGCAATGGTGCCTCGCCCAGGGCGAAGAGCGAACGCTTGAACTCATCGTGCTTGCCATCCTCATCATAGAGGAAGCGGAGCGTACGGCCACGGCTAGTGGTGTTGTCGATTACCTCGGCAACCATCTCGTTTACATCGTCGAAGAACAGCTTGTTGCCGATACGGATCTTGCGGGCTGGCTCTACCAGTACATCCCAGAGGCGCATCTCAGGATTGAGCTCACGGAGCAGGAATACCTCAATCTTGGCATCTGTCTTCTCCTTGGTTCCGTAGAGACGGGCTGGGAACACCTTGGTATCGTTGAAGATGAAGGTATCTCCCTCCTCGAAATAGTTCACGATGTCCTTGAACTGCAGGAATACCGGATTGCCATCGGCATCCTTGATTTCCTTGCCTTTCTCATCGGTCTTATACATCTCGATGGTTTCCGACTTCTTGTGGATGACCATCAGTCGAGCCTCGTCGCGGCGAGTAATCTCGAATACACGTTCACCACTAGCTGTCTTAACCACACGTTTTGCCTTATGTGGGTAAAGTGCCACCTGAGAAGCTGGCAACTTGAAGTTGAATTGCGATAATTTCATGTTATATCTTTTTTCTCCTTTCTATGATTATTTACTAAGATTCTTTTTCTGGGATGTCTGCTGCTGATTCTTGCCGGCAGGCTGCTGGCTTTCTGCAATGCTATCCTCCAACGGCTGGGCATCGAGCCATTCCTGGAAATGGTCAAAATCGATGCAGTTTTCTACGTTGAAACTGCCTGCCTTGGTACGGCGCAGGGCGGTGAGGAAGGCACCACTATCCAGGGCACGGCCGATGTCGCGGGCGAGGGAACGGATATAGGTTCCCTTGCCGCAAACCACACGGATGCTGGCGGTCTTCTCCTCGTCGTTATAGTCGGTGAGCTCTATCTCATCCACTCTCACGGTCTTTGGCTTCAACTGCACCTCTTCGCCCGCACGGCGGAGGGCATACGAGCGGTCGCCGTTCACCTTCACGGCACTATAGGTAGGTGGCACCTGCTGAATTTCGCCCACAAACTGCTTCAGCACCTTCTCTACCAGTTCACGGGTGATGTGCTTGGTTGGGAAGGTGTGGTTCACGCTGTGCTCCTTGTCGTAGCTGGCGGTGGTAGCACCGAGCTGCAAGGTTGCCGTATATTCCTTGGTATGGGTCTGCAACTGCTCTATCTGCTTGGTACACTTGCCTGTGCAGAGCACCAGTACGCCAGTAGCAAGGGGATCGAGCGTACCGGCATGTCCTATCTTCACCTTAAAACCGAGTTTCTTACTGAGCAGATAGCGCACATGTGCCAAGGCTCCGAAGCTCGACATGCGATAAGGCTTGTCGATGGCTATAATTTCTCCTTTTCTGAAATCCATATTCTTACTTTAGTCAACCATCTGCATATCTACACCGCAAAGGCCGCAGATGATGATGATGAG
>ERZ1031540.436-NODE-436-length-10150-cov-6.766221_pt1 | contig 10150 bp, 10 predicted proteins | sample MGYA00519031_ERZ1031540 | MGnify/ENA primary metagenome ERZ1031540 (study PRJEB33719, sample SAMN04261166) | wastewater metagenome | biome: rural village; feature: human; material: feces | host: Homo sapiens | place: El Salvador | collected 2013-01-07 ... | reverse complement strand
ATCGGTCTCGGCATTCCTGCTGAACCGCTCTTCCGATCTCGTACTCTATGGAAGATATGGGGGATATTTTCAACTAATCGTCTTTAAACGCAAGTTTATCAAACTTGGATTTAAGTATTGGAGCCTCCGACTTACGAATTGAGAGTTTCATCTCGCAGGTGTTGTCGTAGGTCTGACTGATGATGCGCGGCGACATATCCTTGATGATTTTCATTACGTCGTTCATCATAATATAAGGAAAATCGAAAACAACCTCCTCTTCTACGAACTGGCTTACAATCTCTGCGTTGGCTATTGCCTCAGCCGCTGCAGTGCGATAGGCAACAATAAGTCCGCTTGTGCCAAGATTGACACCTCCATAATAGCGTACGACGATAATAAGAATGTCGGTCAGCTCGTTCTTGTTGATCTGTCCGAGGATGGGCTTGCCGGCTGTGCTGCTCGGCTCGCCGTCGTCGTTGGCACGGAAATCGGTACGGTCGGCACCGAGCATGTATGCCCAGCACACATGGCGTGCGTCATAATACTTCTTGCGAAACTCTGCTACGTATTGCTTCACCTCCTCTTCGGAAGTGACATGAAAGGCAAAAGCGAGAAACTTACTGCGTTTCTCGCTGTAGAAGCCTTCTGCGGGTGTGTCTGTGATTGTAAGAAATTCGTCTTTTTGCTCCATTGATATTAAATTGACAAGTAGACAAGGCGAGATGCATAACAAATGTTTATGCAAACCACCTTGTCTACTCGTTGCTTATTCACTTATCTACTACTATGTTACGACAGCTTGTGGATGACGAGTCCTGAGCGAAGCTTAGGCTCAAACCATGTTGCCTTCGGCGGCATGATCTTTCCGCTGTCGGCGATATCAATAATCTGCTTCATTGAAACCGGATAGAGGGCGAGCGCCATGCGCATCTCGCCACTGTCTACGCGACGCTTCAGCTCTTCGAGACCGCGGAGACCACCTACGAAGTCGATGCGCTTATCTGAACGCAGGTCGGTGATGCCGAGAACCTTGTCGAGGATAAGACGACTCGAGATGTCTACGTCGAGAACGCCGATCGGGTCGTGGTCGTCGTATGTGCCCTGCTTGGCATTGAGAGCAAACCAGTGACCATCGAGGTAGAGTGAGAACTCGTGCAGGTGCTGCGGCTTGTAGATAGCCTCACCCTTGTCCTCAACCTCGAAGTTCTCGCGCAAAGCGTCGAGGAACTGCTCTGATGTAAGTCCGTTGAGGTCCTTTACAACTCGGTTATAGTCGAGCACGGTGAGCTGCGATGCCTGGAAGCAAACAGCCATGAAGTAGTTGTACTCCTCGTCGCCCTTGTGGTTGGGATTGTTCTTAGCCTTCTCTGCGCCAACGAGAGCAGCTGCGGCGCTGCGGTGGTGACCGTCGGCGATGTAGAGAGCCGGCATCTTAGCAAACTCCTTGGTGATTACGTCGATATCTGCCTTGTCGCTGACAACCCAGAGCTGATGGCCGAAGCCGTCGTCGGGAGCAACGAAGTCGTACTCGGGTTTTGTTGCAGCGTAGCGCTTGATGAGCGCGTCGAGCACCTCGTTGTCAGGATAAGCGAAGAACACCGGTTCGATGTTAGCGTCGTTGACGCGAACATGCTTCATGCGGTCTTCCTCCTTGTCGCGGCGTGTCAGCTCGTGCTTCTTGATTGTGCCGTCGAGATAGTCGTTGACGAAAGCACCCACAACAAGTCCGTACTGAGTCTTGCCGTTCATTGTCTGAGCGTAGATATAATAGTTCTCGTCTGCGTCCTGACGAAGCCAACCCTTCTCCTGGAACATCTTGAAGTTAGCGGCAGCCTTCTCGTAAACGCGTGGATCGTACTCGCTTGTACCCGGCTCGAAGTCGATTTCCGGCTTGATGATGTGATAAAGACTCTTCTCGTTATCGCCTGCCTCTACTCTTGCCTCTTCACTATCGAGCACGTCGTAAGGACGTGATGCAATTTCTTCAACAAGGTCTTGCGGTGGACGTACGCCACGGAATGGTTTTACTGTTGCCATTGTGTGATATATTTTAAAAACCCCACCACTATGTCCTCCCTATGGGGCAAAGGGGTGGGGTTATCGGGGATTTTTACTTAATTACTTGTTAACTTGGAACTTAGTGCAGCCGTCAGCGAAGAAAGCGTTGATCTGCTTAGCAGCTGCGATACCAGCGTTGGTGTTAGCCTCTGCTGTCTGAGCACCCATCTTCTTAGGTGTAGAGAAGTATCTGCCTTCGAACTTCTGGAACTCTTCGTTAGCGTCCGGCATGATATCTGTGATGAACTTCAGGTCGGTGCGTTCTGCCATAAGGGCAAGGAGTTCGGGTTCGTTGATAACTTCCTTACGAGCTGTGTTGATGAGGATGCCGTTCTTGTGGAGCTTGCCAACAAGAGCTGCGTTGATACTCTGCTTTGTCTCGGGAGTAGCAGGAATGTGCAGCGAAACGATGTCACAGTTCTCGAAGAGAGCGTCCTGAGAGTCAACTGCCTTGACGCCAGCTGCCTCGATAGCCTCCTTCGGACAGAAAGCGTCGTAAGCGTAAACTTCCATTTCGAAGCCCTTAGCGATGCGAGCCACGTTTCTACCTACGTTGCCGAACGCGAGAATACCAAGCTTCTTGCCCTTCAACTCGCTACCCGACTTGCCATTGTAGAAGTTGCGCACGCCGTAAACGAGCAAACCGAATACGAGCTCAGCCACAGCATTAGAGTTCTGACCAGGTGTGTTCTCAACAACAACGTTCTTCTCCTTAGCGTAAGCACAATCGACATTGTCGTAGCCAGCACCGGCACGTACAACAATCTTAAGCTGCTTTGCAGCGTCAAGCACTTCAGGTGTAACCTTGTCTGAGCGCACGATCATTGCGTCAGCGCCAGCCACAGCGTCGAGAAGCTGCTGCTTTTCTGTATATTTCTCAAGCAAAACGAGTTCGTTGCCTGCACCTTCTATCTCAGCCTTAATGCCGTCAACCGCAGCCTTTGCAAACGGTTTCTCTGTTGCCACTAATACTTTCATAGCTATACTATTTATTAATGTTCCTTTTCAAAATCCTGCATGCACTTAACGAGAGCCTCAACGCCTTCCATAGGCATAGCGTTGTAGCAGCTTGCGCGGAAGCCACCTACCGAACGGTGACCCTTGATGCCGACCATGCCACGCTGTGTAGCGTACTCTAAGAACGGCTTCTCAAGATCCTTGTACTCGTCGTTCATAACGAAGCAGATGTTCATCAAAGAACGAGAGTCCTTCTCTACTGTACCACGGAACAACTTGTTGCGGTCGATTTCGTCGTAGAGCACCTTAGCACGAGCCTCAGCACGGCGTGCCATCTCCTCTACTCCACCCTGAGCCTTGATCCAGCGCAGTGTTTCGAGAGCGCAGTAGATAGGAACTACTGGAGGAGTGTTGAACATTGAACCCTTCTCTACGTGTGTACGGTAGTCGAGCATTGTAGGAATCTGACGCGGAGCCTTACCCAAGCAGTCATCCTTTACGATGATGAGAGTAACACCAGCCATAGCGAGGTTCTTCTGGGCGCCTGCATAGATGCAGTCGTACTTAGCAACGTCGATAGGACGGCTGAAGATATCAGAAGACATATCGCCGATAAGTCTTACAGGTACTTCCGGCTCCTTGCGGATTTCGGTACCATAAATAGTATTGTTTGTTGTGATATGCAAATAGTCGAGGTCTGTCGGGCATTCGTAATCCTTCGGATAGAAGGTATAGCCAGCGTCAGCAGACGATGCTACTTCTACAGCTTCGCCTATGAGCTTAGCCTCTTTCAAAGCCTTCTTTGCCCATGTACCTGTGTTGAGATAGCCTGCCTTCTTGATAAGGAAGTTGAAAGGAACCATGCAGAATTCCAAAGAAGCACCACCACCGAGGAACAATACCGAGTAGCCTTCTGGCACCTTCAAGAGTTCCTTGATGAGAGCAACTGCCTCATCAACAACCGGTTGAAAATCTTTTGCACGATGGCTAATCTCAGCCAAAGAAAGACCTGAACCGTTAAAATCCAAAATCTGTTTTGCTGTGTTTTCGATCACTTCGCGAGGAAGAATAGAAGGTCCTGCATTAAAGTTGTATTTCTTCATCTGCCTGTTTGTTATTAAGTTAATAAAAGTTTGATTAATATTTCGCAGGCGAAGTTACAATTTATTTTTGAAAGTAACAAGCAAAAATTTACAAAATGTTACTCTTACTTTATCTTTTACGCGGTTTTAGCTTCAGTTGGGGTATTTTTAACTTTTCGCCAGCCTTTACACTATGGCGATTGTTAAGCACCTCGACGTAGCATTCCATGCCTTCGCCGAGATAAGCCTTACTTATCGAAGAGAGGGTCTGACCGGGCTGAACGGTCACGGTCTTGGCTACACCTACTATTATATATGCACCCGTGCGCACGCGAGTATCGTAGTTGTAGTCGGAAGGTGTAGTGGCGGTTGAGGGTGCAACAGAAGACTGAGAAGCCTTGGCTTCTGCTGCCGACTTTGACGCTGCTATAGAATCCTTCTTCGCCTTTTCTGCAGCATGCAACTCTGCAGCACGCAATGAATCATTGGGCACAATCGTATCCTTGACTGCTACAGCGGGCTGTGCGTCAGCGCGCTCCGCAGCTTCCTGCTGAGCGTAAAGGCGACTCTCAAGTCGATCTATCACATGGTTTTTCTCCTCAATACGCTGATAGAGGAAGTACATACCGATGCCAAGACTTACGAGTATAAGGAACGAGGCGATGGTAAGGACATACATAATACGCGGACTGCGCTGTCTGCATCCGCCTATTACTATGCCTTCATCGTCTGCTTCAGGGGCTGTTGCGGTTATTTTGTCGTCCGATTCCTCGCTGCCTTCTTCTATAGTTTCAGTCTTTGGCGTCATCAGACGGCGAGCCATATCACGATGCTCCTCTGTGTTTACAGCCTTTGATACTGTTTCAGAGGAAGATTGCAGATTGGCAGACTGATCGGTCGGCTGACCGGTTGGTGCAGTTGGGGACAACTGCACCCCCTGAGGTTGCTCAGAAAGTGTGGGTTGATCGGTTAATTTATCGGTTGGCTGACTGGTTGGTGCAGTTGGGGACAACTGCACCCCCTGAGTTTGCTCAGAAAGTGTAGGTTGATCGGTTGATTGATCGGTTGGCTGACTGGTTGGTGCAGTTGGGGACAACTGCACCCCCTGAGGTTCCGTTTCTGTTACAGAATCAAGTTCTTCCTCGCTTTCCTCATCAATCTCAGAAAAGTCGACGCCATCGTTGAGCACGACGGTCTCGAACTGCACGAACGGACGGTTCACACGATCGCGCAGCAAAACCTCGGGAGTAAACGAAATCTTGTTGCGTCCATCGATAATGATACGTTCGCCGGTATTTACGTCGACACTGGCGCGTGCACCAACTGCCGACACCTTGAAAGTGCCAAAGCCTTTTATCTTCACCGAACTGTCGGCGCCGTCAAGTTCTTCCTTAACGACATCGAACATTGCGCTGACAAAGTCGGAAGCGTCACCAAGCGACAAGCCGTACTTCTCACTCAGTTCGCGAGCAAAATCGTTCACCTTAGCCATTCGCGTCGTCTCCTTTCTTCATCTTGTTCTTCACGGAAGAAGCCGGCTTGAAGTTGAGCACAATCTTCGGCGGAACGAGCATACGCTGTCCCGTAGACGGATTGACAACGATGCGTTCCATGCGTTTCTTCAGTTCGAAAGTGCCGAAATCGGGCACAGACACATTCTCACCTTCATCGAACGTAGAGGCAATAGACTCCAACACGCAACGCACCATGCGCTGAGTGTTCTCCTGCGAATATCCCGTACGACGAGACAACTCGGTGATGTATTCCTTATTGTTCATATATAATATAAGGTGAGATTGTGTAAGATTGTGATGATACTATTTATTCCACTTCGCCATAGAGGTCGAAGTCGTCACTGTCTGTGATGCGCACATCGTAGAACGAGCCGACACGCAGACGGCGCGTAGCTTTGATGAGCACCTCCGGGTCTACCTCCGGCGAGCAGAACTCTGTACGACCTACATAGTAATCGCCCTCCTTGCGGTCGATGATGGTCTTTAGAACGCTGCCTACCTTGGCTGCTTCCACCTCAGCACTTATGCGCTGCTGCACAGCCATGAGCTTGTCGAGACGGCGCTGCTTAACCTCAGCAGGCACATCGTCCTCGTAATGTTCGGCGCTGTATGTGCCTTCCTCCTCTGAGTAGGCGAAAGCACCCATACGCTCGAAACGTGCCCACTTCACAAACTCTACAAGTTCCTTGAAGTCTTCCTCTGTCTCGCCAGGGAATCCGACGAGTAGCGTTGTACGCAGATGCAGACCCGGCACCTCCTTGCGGATGCGCTCGATGAACTCCATTGTCTCTGCCTTTGTAACATGGCGGTGCATACGTGTGAGCATATTGTCGGAGATGTGCTGCAGAGCAATGTCAAGATACTTGCAAACGTTCGGCTTCTCGCGAATTACGTCGAGCAGTTCGAACGGGAACTGGTTAGGATAAGCGTAGTGCAGGCGAATCCACTTCACGCCCTTTATATCTGCAATGTCCGAGATAAGATCGGCGATGTGACGCTTGCCGTCGATGTCCACACCATAATATGTGAGTTCCTGAGCGATTATCTGGAACTCCTTCACGCCATTAGCCACGAGTTCGCGCACCTCCTCCAGAATCTCCTCCTTCGGACGGCTGACATGCTTACCGGTGATGATAGGTATAGCACAATAGGCACAACGACGGTCGCATCCCTCGCTAATCTTTATGTAGGCATAGTAATGCGGCGTAGTGATATGGCGAGCGCCAGAGCATGTAGGCTCTTCGGGCTTGCCGAGGTCGGTAAGCAACTGCTTGAAGTTGAACTTGCCGTAATATTTGTCCACCTGCGGAATCTCCTCCTCGAGTTCCTTCTGATAGCGCTGCGAGAGACAACCCATAACGAAGAGTTTGCTTATCTTGCCCTCTTCCTTAGCCTGAACGAGTTCGAGAATAGTGTCGATGCTCTCCTGCTTTGCGTCCTCAATGAAGCCGCAAGTGTTGATAACAACAATTTCGCCCTCGATGCGCTTTGCATCGTGGGTGCAATGATAGCCAGCCTGCTCGAAAAGTGTCATCAGCTTCTCGCTGTCGACAAGGTTCTTTGAGCAGCCCATAGTTATAATATCTACCTGTCCTTTCTTCATAATTACTTCTTGAACAACGAATCGACGAACTGACGCTTGTTGAAGAGCTGCAATGCCTCCATCGACTCGCCGAGTCCGATATACTTCACCGGCACCTTAAGTTGGTCGCTGATGCCGATAACCACACCACCCTTCGCTGTTCCGTCGAGCTTAGTGATGGCAAGCGATGTGATCTGTGTAACCTGCGAGAACTGCTTTGCCTGTTCGAAAGCGTTCTGACCGGTACTGCCGTCGAGCACGAGCAGCACTTCGTCGGGTGCTTCGGGCAGCACCTTCTTCATAACATCCTTTATCTTCTTCAGCTCGTTCATCAAGCCCACCTTGTTGTGCAGACGTCCTGCGGTGTCGATGATTACGACGTCGGCGCCGTTAGCCTTAGCCGAAGAGAGTGTGTCGAAAGCTACGGAGGCAGGGTCGGCACCCATCTGCTGCTTCACAACGGGCACACCGACGCGCTCGCCCCAGATGCAAATCTGCTCTACGGCAGCAGCACGGAATGTGTCGGCAGCACCGAGATACACCTTCTTGCCCGATTTCTTGAACTGATAAGCCAGTTTGCCAATGGTAGTTGTCTTGCCAACGCCGTTCACACCTACAACAAGAATTACGTAAGGACGATGATCGGTTGGCAATTCCCAATCCTCGTTATCAGCAGTGTTATTCTCGGTGAGCAGCGATGCAATCTCGTCGCGCATGATATTGTTAAGTTCCGACGTAGACACATACTTGTCGCGTGCCACACGTTCCTCGATGCGCTTGATAATCTTCAGGGTTGTGTCAACACCGATATCCGATGTGATAAGAGCCTCCTCAAGATTATCGAGCACTTCGTCGTCGACAGTTGACTTACCCATGACAGCACGAGAAATCTTGTCGAAGACACTGTGTTTTGTCTTCTCCAGACCATTGTCAAGAACTTCTTTCTTGTTCTTATTAAAAAATCCAAAAATTCCCATATAACGTTATTTGTATGCAAAGATAGTGCAAATCGAAGACAATACAAAATATGCTCGCATATTTTTATTGTTGAGATGCAGCCTATCTTATTTAGAGATAGTGCAAATCGAATACCTATGCTCGCATATTTTTATTACTTCAGTTCCACGACCATGCCCTCACGCGTCAGTTCTGACGCAGGGAACACAGCGCGAGCCTCATCAAGCAACACCTGCTCATTGTCGTATTTAGAACTGTAATGACCCAGCAGCAGACGTCCTGCGTGAGCATCGCGAGCCACCTGCGCCGCCTGCGCCGCCGTACTATGACAATACTTCGCAGCCTTCTCCGCATCCTCCGTAGCATACGTCGTCTCGTGATAGATGCACGTTGTGCCCTCAAGCTGCTTGTGCAGTTCGGGCAGATAGCAAGTGTCGCTGCAGTAAGCATAACTGCGCGGCGGGTCGGCAGGGCGTGTCAGTCTACTGCTCGGTATCACGTTGCCGTCTTCGTCGGTCCACGACGCGCCGTTCTTTATGTTGTTTATCTGCGACACGGGGATATGGTAAAAGTCTATCATGTCGCGGCGTATATGCGGCAGCGTCGGCTTCTCGCGGAAGAGGAAACCGGCGCACGGCTCACGATGCTTCAGCGGAATAGACTCGACAATCAGACTGCGATCCTCGTAGATGACGGCACGCTTCTTCGTGTCGACGGCATGAAACTGTATCTCGTAGTCGAAATCGTTGCAGAATGTCTCCAGCAGCATGTCGAGCACCGGCTTCAGTTCTTTCGGCGCATAGATAGCGAGCGGCATGGTGCGTCCGAGCAAGCCGAACGACGAGAGCATACCGATGAGTCCGAAGCAATGGTCGCCGTGAATATGACTGATGAATACAGCGCAAAGACGGTTGAAGCATATCTTCGAACGGCGCATCTGCAACTGAGTGCCCTCACCGCAATCGACGAGAAACTGCTTCTCGCGTATCTCCACCACCTGCGCCGAAGGATTATGGCGCAACGTGGGCAGCGCACTGCCGCAACCAAGTATATGTATCTTGAATGGTTCCATAGTTTTACACTATCTCCACTTGTTTTTCTTACTTCTTTCGTTTAAGAGCAGAGATTATTCTTTCGTTTAAAGAGCGGTTCTCTACTTCTGTCTCTTGAATGTAAAGATTCCGTTTGCGTTCTCCAGATAAAGCGAGTCGGCACTCAGACCATCGATGGCGAACGTGTCGCGGTTGAGCAACAGACTTCCGTTGAGAATCTTCCATGAAGTCCACGGATTGGTCTCAGCCTTAACGGCAGAGTGCACCGTTCCACCCTCCTCTATCGTGAAGTTCTTGTCGATGCTTGTCCAATGTCCGAGCAGCGATGTCACGTTTATCACTCTGTCAGCCACCAGTTCGTCAGCCGTCTTATGACCCGTCACAGCCATCTTGTCGCCAGCCATGAGTCCGCCCTTCACGTCAGACGGAGTCTCCACCTCGGTCTCTGCGTCCTGATCGAGAAGCGTATAGACGAGCGTGTCGCCGGCAGACGTAATCAGTTCGAGCGAGTGCATTGATGTACCTTCGCCACACACGCCGTAGACGGTGGTGTCGTTCACCTCCTCAGCCTCGGCTGCATTCTCCGGCTGCGCTTTCTCCGGCTTACCGTTGCAGGCAGCCATAAGCAAGGCGAGGAACAGAAGTGCTACGCCTCCCTTACAGAAAGGGCGCAGCAATATTTCAAGACTCTTCATAATATCCTTATTTAAATGGTTATTCGTTGTTTTTCGCCTCATTCCAGAGCGCGTCCATCTCGCCGAGCGTCATATCCTTCAGCGGTTTGCCAATCTTTATGCTGTGCTGCTCGATATAGTTGAAGCGGCGAATAAACTTGGCATTTGTCTTTTCGAGAGCCGTGTCCGGATTAATCTTGTATAGACGTGCAGCGTTGATGAGCGAGAAGAGGAAGTCGCCGAACTCCTCTGTAGAGCGCTCCTTGTCCTCGCGGCGCAGTTCAGTCTCCAG
>ERZ1031540.421-NODE-421-length-10327-cov-6.670561_pt1 | contig 10327 bp, 7 predicted proteins | sample MGYA00519031_ERZ1031540 | MGnify/ENA primary metagenome ERZ1031540 (study PRJEB33719, sample SAMN04261166) | wastewater metagenome | biome: rural village; feature: human; material: feces | host: Homo sapiens | place: El Salvador | collected 2013-01-07 ... | reverse complement strand
GAAAAAACCCTTCCCCGCCCCGACATTGCCTTTTCACTCTGCATGGACGGCGAAGAAAAACTTTCACTTCCTGCAGGCCAGACACTAAAGCAGCGTTTTGTCCAGGCAATGGAATTTTTTGAATCAGAAGACCTCTTTTATGATGTAAAAGGTTCTGACAACAATTCTGAATGGAATTTTGACCTTATAATAGGGGAACCGTCAGTAACACGCAGCAACAGAAAAAATATTTACATTTATATAAACGGCCGGCGCGTAACGGAATATTCGCTTGTCCAGGCTATAGAATACGGAACCCAGGGCTGCTTCCCCAACGGTACACATCCTGTAGCATGTCTTTTTGTAAACATAGACCCGTCACTTGTTGACTTTAACATTCATCCGGCAAAGCGCGAAGTGCGGTTCAAGGACATTTCGTCACTCCATCATGGTGTAAGTTCAATTACAAAAGATTTCTTCAAAAAATATACGCTTTCCTTAATGGACGAAAAATCGCAGAACGACACGGCCCTTGAATTTATGGACACATCCTTTGCAATGACACAGACAGAAGAGCCGGTTTACGAAGAGCACAGGAATACTTCATTTATAAAACAGTATATGCCCCCGCGCCGCTCGGACACAAGAAGCAGATTCTTTTCTGAAGCCTCTGTAGAAGGAAGAATCACAAAGCCAAACTACATCCAGTCTCTTGCAAAAACCGCCGCAGACCTTCCGCAAAATGCAGGAACAGATTCAGAAACATTTGCACAAACGCAGCCGGAACAAAATGCACAGAACAGAAATGACGGCTTTCACTTTGTTGGAATCACTCTCGGAACATTTCTCATTGCAGAAAAAGATGACATTCTTTACATAATAGACCAGCACGCGGCACACGAAAGAATAATCTACAATCAGATTATGGCCGACGCAGGACAAAAACAGGAACTTCTTGTTCCCTACACTGTCTATACAGACGGAAAAGCCGACGACAACTACCTTGAAGCGCTTCTTCCCAAGTTGAATGAGGCAGGCTTTACAGGAAAAAACTGCGGGGATGGAAAATGGGAATTCAGTTCGGTACCGCTCAGATGGAAAGGAAAAGAAGCAGACCTTGCAAAGGACCTTTTGGACAGAAGAATCAATCCTGGTGACATGATAAACGCTGCTGCTGCCTCAACAGCCTGCCGTTCCGCAGTTATGGACGGAACAGTTCTGGATGAAAAAACAGCAGAAGAAATTGCAAGAAAAGCGCTGGAACTCCCTGACCCGCACTGCCCCCACGGAAGGCCTGTATATACGGCAATCACGCGCAGACAGCTTTTTTCGCTGGTCAAAAGAATTTAGAGCTTCTGTTTACTGCTTGATTGAAGACAAAAGCGAAGCAACAGTTGTAGCCTCAAATGAAGGATTTTTTTCCTGAAGATATACCAGATATTTTTCAGCAGAAGCATTGTCCTTCAGTGAAATGCAGATTTTTGCAAGTTCAAGCCATGCATTCCAGTTGGCTGAATCTGCCTTTACGACATCTTCGTAAGTTGCTCTGGCGCTGTCATATTTTCCGGCAGAAGCAAATGCTTTGGCAAGATTTTCGCGCACGGTAGAATCTTTTGGCTGAATCTTAAGCGCATTCTGGTAATACTTTATTGAACTGTCATAATCTTCCTTTATTCTGTATGCATTACCCAGATTATTGTTTACTTCAAAGTTTGAACTGTCCTGGGAATAAGCGGCAAGCAGAAATTTTATTGCATTGTCTGCATCATTCTGTTCAAGGCAGAGTACACCAAGATTTGTATTTGCCTTTACATTTTTTGGATCTTCCGTAATAACTTCGCGGTAAAGGTCAATTGCCTTTGTAAAGTTACCTGCTTCTTCATTCATAAGGGCATAATTGTAAACGATGCTTGAACGTGCTGCCTTTCTTCCTGCATCTTTGTTTGCATAGGCAAGAGCGGCATATTCCAGCGCAGACTCCCTGTTTCCCTGCGCATACATTACGGTAGACAAATTATAGTACGTAAGCGGGTCTTTGTTTGCCGGATCCATGTAGGCAAGAGCTTTTTTAAAGCAGTCTTCGGCCTGTTTGTATTTTTCCAGTGACGAATATGCAGAACCCATTTCCTGGTAAGTCCTTGCATTTGAGGGATTAACCCTTACAGCAGATTCGTATGCAGAAACCGCACCATTAAAATCATTCTGCCTTGAAAGGATTCTTGCCGCGGCGATATATGCATTTTCATAGTCAGGATTAACGGAACTTGCCCTTCGGTATGCACCAAGAGCCTGTGAGTTGCGGCCAAGTCGTTCTGAAACAAATCCAAGATTGTAGTAGGCAGGAGCAAAATTTGAGTCATATTTTACAGACGACTGGAACGAAACAGATGCGGCATCATACTTTTTCTGCTGTGCCTGTGAACGTCCAAGTTGGTAATAGTACATGGCATTGTCAGAATCTTTTGAAATTGCACTCTTGAGCTGCTTTTCTGCTTCGGCATAATTTTTTGACTCAAGTGCCTGCATTCCAAAGATGTAATGTGAAGCCGCGTCTGACGGGTCTTTTGCCAGAGTCTCTCGTGCATAGGAAAGAGCTGCGGCTTTGGCTTCATCACTCTGCGGATTGCCTGAATTTTCAGAAGCAGCATAAAGGGATTTTGCCATGTCACTCATACGTGATGAAACAAATTCTTTGTTCTGCGGATCATCATCTTTTGGCATCAATGACGAAGCTCTGTCAAAATGCTTCATAGCTCCGGCAATATCACCGGCATTCAGAAGTGCTTTTCCCTTTGCAATTTCATCATCTATAGAATTGCGCAGTTTCTGTGCTGCAGCAGCGGCCTGTGCCTGTTTTTTGGTTTCTTCGGCTTTTTTCTTTGCTTCGTCTGCCTTTTTCTTTTCTTCGTCGGCTTTTTTCTGCTCTTCAATTTTCTTTATTCTTTCATTTTCCTTTCTCTGAAGTTCCTGTTTTTGTTCTTCCTGTTTTTTCTGTTCAAGAAGATCATTGATAACTTTGGCATTTGCTTCTGCCTGTCTGCGGCTTTCTTCCTGCTGTTTTGCAAGTTCGCTCTTAAGTGAATCTATACTGGACTGCATAGCATCTTCTATTCCGCTGGCATCTACACTTACAGACACGCTGTCCCGGGACTGTTCGTTTTTTGTCTGTTCGGCACGGTTTTTGAGTTCCAGAGCACGGTCAAGAAGGCCCTCTATTTCATCATCCATGGACTCTTTTATTACAAGTCCGTTCAGCAAAGAAAGAGCCTGGTCGTAATTTCCCCTTTCTATATAACTTTTGGCAAGTTGTATTGTATTCTGCCTTTCGCTTGAAACAGATTTTTCTGCAGCCCCGGAAGAATTTTTTACAGCCATAAAAACACCTGCACCTCCAAGAGCAAGAAGTGCAAGAATGGCCGCAATGAGTATAATAAACTTTTTTCTGTCTTTTTTTTCGGAATCATCACGGACTTCGTGGTCTCGTGCCTGAGTCCAGAAAGTAAGATCTTCTTCTCTTTTCTCAACTTCAGGTTGAACACTCTTTGTTTCCTGTTTTGCCCCGTCTGCTGCAGAAGGCTGTTCAACTGATGCACTTTTTTCTTCGGCTGGGATCGCTTCCGGTACAACAGTTTCAGAAGCAAATACCTCTGTTTCGTCGGACATAGTTTCTTTTACCTGCATTGCGGTTTCAGGAACAAATATTTTTGTTTCTGCGGCTACAGAATCTGCGGGCGCACTTTTCTTCACCGCGGTCTTTGTTGCGGTAACGCCGGCTGTTTTCTTAGCTGCGGTCTTTGTTGTGGAAGCAGCAGCTGTTTTCTTAGCCGCGGTCTTTGTTGCACCAGAAGCGACTGTTTTTTTAGTTGCAGTCTTTGTTGCGGAAGCAGCCGTTGTTTTCTTAGCTGCGCTCTTTGTTGTGGAAGCAACAGCTGTTTTCTTAACCGCGGTCTTTGTTGCACCAGAAGCCGCTGTTTTCTTAGCTGCGGTCTTTGTTGTGGAAGCAGCCGCTGTTTTCTTAACCGCGGTCTTTGTTGCACCAGAAGCCGTTGTTTTCTTAGCTGATGTCTTTGTTGTGGAAGCAGCAGCTGTTTTCTTAACCGTGGTCTTTGTTGCACCAGAAGCAGCTGTTTTCTTAGCTGCGGTCTTTGTTGCACCAGAAGCGGCTGTTTTCTTAGCTGCGGTCTTTGTTTCTTTTATTTCACTATTCGAGTTCTGTTTCGTAGTCATATTCAACTGTTCCTTCAGCACCTGCTGACATATTTTCTGTTTCTGTATTCTGCAAAGATGCGGCTACATCTTCCAAAAGTTTTCTGCGGCGCGCAGCTTCTTCTGCAGCAATACGTTCGGCTTCTGCCCTTGCAGCCTCTTCCTCAGCGGCTTTCAATGCAGCCTGTTTTTCTGCCTCAAGCCTTGCAGCTTCTTCTTCGGCAGCCTTCTGTTCGGCAATTCTTGCTTCTTCTTCTTTTATGCGCGCCTCTTCCGCAAGACGGGCCTCTTTTTCACGCTCCGCACGTGCCTTTTCTTCGTCCAAAAGCAAAAGAAGTGCTTCTATCTTGTCTTTCTGCGGATCATCCGGGCAAAGTTCAAGATAGCGTCTGTAATCTGCAGCACACTCATCATAACGCCCAAGGCTGAGTCTGGCATTTGCCCTGTTAAGGACAGGAACAGCATAAAGCGGGTCTGCAGCACACGAAAGCGAATACCAGCGGTCTGCTTCCCCAAAGTCTCCGGCGGCAAAGGCAGAGTTCCCTGCATTAAAGGCAAGAACCTTTTTGTCAGTACCCGGAACAGACATTCCCCTTTCACAGGCATCAATACTTTCTGCATACATTCCAAGCTGGTAATACGCAACCGAAAGATAAACAAAAGCCTTCGGGTAAGAAAGAGAAGCAGCAGCCTTTTCAAGATACACGGTAGCCCCGCGCGGGTCATTCTGCCTGAAAAGCCTTTCACCTTCAGCAAAATCACCGGACTGGCAGAAAGCACCTGTACAAAACAGAGCTGCACAGAAAAATACCGTCATTTTACGTAAAAAAATACTTTTCCCCATATCTATATATATCTGTAAATTTTCAGGTCAAATTAAGCAAAATTATTCAGACAGCACTAAAACCCAGAAACTACTTTCCTTCAATTAATAAAAATAACCGCAAATTGACATATTTTAATAAAAAGGCTAATCTTAATTTAGGGAGTGTTTAAAAATTACAGTTTTTAGAGACAACTTGGAACTCGACGGCTATCTCTAAAAAAACAGTTTATCGATTTTTAGAGATGCCCTATAAAAAACTGAATTAAGGTGGAATAAATGAACAGCCTGGTTACAGTTATAATAACCGGAATACTTGTAGCTTTTATAGTATTCATGCTCGTCTTTGTACTCAGAAAAGTGAACGCTCCGTCAAAGGTTGACTCCATACAAAAACTCCTTAAAGAAGGAAAAATCCAGGCAGCGCAGCGTGTAGCAAAATCAATCATCTCACGTGACCCGCGCAATTATCTGGCCCACTACTGGCTCGGACGCTCATACCTTGCAGACAGAAAGCAGGAACTTGCTTTTATGGAATACAAAACCGTAAACCAGAATGCACTCTTCAACGGTGAAATTCCCGAACTTGAATTCAGAAAGCAGATGGCCGAACTCTATTCCAAATTCAACCAGCCGCAGGAAGCCCTTAAGGAATATCTTCTTCTTACAAAACTTGAACCACAGAATGCCGAAAACGACTACAACGTCGGAAAAATATACGAATCCCAGGGAAACACGGGTCTTGCAATGGGCTTTTACCAGAAAGCGATTGCCGTAGACAAAAAAAATGCAAAAGCCTACAGTGCGGTAGGTTATTTGCTTTACAGAAGCAAACAGTATACAGAAGCAAAAAAAAGCATAGAATACGCAATAAAACTCAGCCCCGAAACTTACTCAAACTACTACTATCTGGGCAAAATACTCAAGGAAATGCAGGAACTTCCGGCTGCAATAAAAGCTTTTGAAAGATCTCTCAGATCGCCGGAATTCAAACAGAAGTCCATGATAGAAAGGGGCGCCTGCTATATGATGGCCGGTCAGAACGATCAGGCAACAATAGAATTCGAAAACGCCGTCAAAAACTCAAAAAACCCGTCGTCACAGGAAACACTTTACGCCCGTTACTTTCTTGCAGCCTGTCATGAAAAGAGCCGTCGCATAGAAAAAGCCATCGAACAGTGGGAACAGGTATACCAGGTAAACCCCAAGTTCAAGGACGTAGCCTCCAAGCTCAGTATGTACAAAGACCTTGAATCCAATGACGGAATGAAAGAATATCTCACTGCCTCGAACCAGAAATTTGCCGAAATCTGCAAAACCGCAGCCGCAGTAGGATTCAACCTTCAGTGCCAGAAACTTGACATTACGCCGTTCGGATGTTCAATACTGGCAACAGAAAACAAAAAAGACAACTGGATGAACGTAAGGCAGAAAATATTCCTCCTTCAGTTTTACAGGGATACAGAACCCCTGGAAGATACAGTCGTAAGAAAAGTAGTAGACACTGTAAAAACACAGAACTACGTTAAGGGAATAATCTGCACAAGTTCAGAATTCACAAGAACAGCCGTAAGTTATGCCGAAAACCGCTCTGTTGTACTCGTTACAAAAAAGCAGCTGGAAGCCATCTTCAAGAAGGCAGGCATGTAGAATGAGAATTCTTTGCGTTTCCGACCAGATAGACCCGTTGGTTTACTCCTCGCAGGTAAAAGAACGCTACAAAGACGTAGATGCAGTTTTTGCCGCAGGAGACCTTTCCCTGGAATACGTGGACTATATAGTTACCACAATGGGAAAACCAACCTATTTTGTATTCGGAAACCATAACTTAAAGGAATTCAAATTCTACAAAAAGGGCACACACACCGAAAACTTCTACGAAAACCCCATCACACAGATACAGAACCACGGTCACGGTGCTGACTATGCAGGAAACAAGGTTATACGCTGTCGCCATCTGGGTTTCAAAACACCGGCAGGAAAAACAACACCTCTTCTTATAGCAGGGGTTTCAGGAAGCCTCAAATACAACAACGGTCTTGCCCAGTACACGGAATTCCAGATGTTCCGCCAGTTGCTCGAAATGGTACCGGCCCTTCTCTGGAACAAAATACGCTACGGAAGATACTGCGATATATTCCTTACACATGCATCCCCAAGGCATATTCATGACAGAGAAGACCAGTGTCACAAAGGTTTCGAATGCTACAACTGGTTTATAAAAAAATTCAAACCCGCGCTTATGATTCACGGACACATACACCTTTATGATTTGCAGGCAAAAAGAGTTACAAAAACCGGCGAAACTACGGTTGTAAATGCCTACAGTCACCTGGTTTTAGATTTATCAATGGACTTTGATTCCAAAGGAGAAAAAATTGGCTCGGACGTATCTATCCACCCAGACAGATGATGACTTCAACAAGGCCAGAAACAAGGCACTTTTCAACGAAATACAGCATTTTCTCAATCCCGAAGAAGCCACTCTCATTTCATTTTCAGACATGAAAAAACTTCTCAAACCGCGTAATGAAGTATACAAAGGAATGCAGGTTGTTCCAGTTTCCCTTATAGTCGGAAGCGAAGGACGGTTCAAGGACTTTGACAATCATTTTTTCCCAAAGAGCAATTTCCTCAAAAGCCGCTGGGAACACGTAGACATGGCACATCTTCAGGACATATCGCTCCCTCCGATTACCCTTTACGAACTGGGCGGACTCTATTTCGTAAGGGACGGAAACCACAGGGTCTCTGTCGCAAAGCTTCAGGGTGTAGAAAACATAGATGCAGAAGTCGTAAGCCTTCAGAGTGAAATCAAACTCAAACCCGGAAGTACAAAAGAACAGATGATAAAACAGGTAATAGACTACGAAAAAAGGGTATTCTATAACGAAACAAACTTCGGTGACATAACGGACTACTGGTGTCTGGATTTTTCTACACCGGGCCAGTACGACATAATCTACAACCACATACTTATCCATAAATATTATATAAACCAGGACAAAAAAGAAGAAATTCAAATGGATCAGGCCATTTTATCATGGTTTTCAAACGTATATCTTCCTGTAATAAAAGCCATAGAAAAATACAGAATAATAAGAAAACTCAAGGGACACACTATTTCTGACCTTTATCTCTTCCTTATAAAATACTGGGATGAACTCAAACAAAAGTTCGGTAACGACTTCAGTCTGGACAAAGCAGCAGAAAATTTCAAAAATGAATACACAAAAGAGCACCATTTTCAGACTATAAAGAATTTTCTCGCAAAGCTCAGAATGAAAAAAAATCTCCAAAATTGCTGATTTTTGACCTCTTTTGAACTTTTTTGTGCCTGCCAAACCTTGACGGTAGTATATTTCGATGTTAAAATAATAAAAGGTGTTAAAAGACAAACGCCATAAAAACACGCAAAACAAAAAAGAGCCTTAAACAGGGAGCAGTTATCTTGATTTTTAACGATATTTATGCATACATTCCTCTTTTCTCAATTACGGCAACCGCTGCAGTTGTATTTATTCTTCTGCTTGCAATAAGAAAAAAAAGTACTGCCCGCGTAAGTTTTATAGCACTTTTGTCTACAATTCTTGTTGCTGCAGGAAGTTTTATTGCGGCAGTCCACAGCCTTGGCAACGAGTCCGCAGGTGATTCACTTATGGTTTTCGCCACATTCTGTCTTGCGGCATTTATAATAGTAATTCCATACTGTATAATACTCTGCACCTTTGAACCAAAAAAAATCGACAAACTTGTTCCGCACTCTCTCAATGTCGCAGCAAAAAAAGCAGAAGTAGCACAGGCAGAAGAGCCCCAGAAACATACCGAAGCAACACAGGAAGATATAAAAATTCTTGACATAAGCAGAATTTTTATGGCAAAGGCAACAGAAGCCGTTTCTTCAGAAAACGGAATGAATTCACTTCTTGACTATGTAAACGAAACAATCCGCAAGGATATCAAGGCAGACGGAGGCGCAATTCTTCTTGTAGATGACTTTGATGATATTATTACCGTAAAATCCTTTGACGGAGACTTCCCTCCCCCGTACAAGCTGCCGAGCGACATGCCGCACAAACCTATAAGAGTTGCAACAAACTTCAAATTTGCTTCTTTCCCCCTACGCGACAATATTTTTGGCGAAATTGCCATTTCTGGCAAGCCTGAACTTATTACAAAGCCCGAACTTGACGACAGAATTTACCAGAACGGACCTGAAGAATTCCTTGAAATCGGAAGTTATATCATTGTACCCATGAAAATTCAGGATACAGTTATAGGTGTAGCTGCTTTCTCCCGAAATCATGGAAACACTCTCTTTACGGAAGATGACCTTAAAGCCGCAACAACAATTGCAGACTTTGCAGCAGCAGCAATAAAGAGCGTTGTTTCGGTAAAGGATGTTATCGAGCACAATTCACTTATAAACGAAGCAAATACAGCCTCCAGCATTCAGAATCTGCTCCATCCTGCAAAACTCCCTGTAATAAGCGGAATGCAGATCGGAACAATCTGGAACCCGTCAGAAGGCGTTTGCGGTGACTATTATGACATTATTCCTTCAAGAAAAGACCGTGTATCCTTTGTAATGAGCGACATTGCAGGAAAAGGAATAAACAGCGTTATAGTTATGTCAATGCTTCGTGCAATGATAAGACTTGTTGTAAACACCAAACAGTCTGCAGGTACAATTCTTGAATGGGTAAACCACGGCATTGCAGGTGAAAGTTTCAGTACAGACCACTTTGCGTCATGTGCACTTATAAATTACAATCCGGTTTCACATTCATTCGAATTTGCCACCGGCGGAACAACACCGATATTCTACTATGACAGCACAAGTGCCAAATTTACAAAACTGTCACACTCAAGCGAGCCAATAGGAGTTGATAAAACTTCTCAATATAAAAATACAATCCAGAATGTAAAGTCTGGAGACATTTTGGTGACTTACACCGACGGTTTGGTCGAAGCTTTGAATGAACAGGGCCAGCAGTATACAAAAGAATCATTGCTCAGAGTAATAACAGAGCATCATGCTTCTTCTGCCAAAGATATTGCAAACCTTGTCAAAGCAGATATCAAAAAATTCAGCGGAACAGTAAGTCAGCACGATGACCAGAGTTTGCTGGTAATTAAATTTTAAGTAATTTTGGGCATTAAGGAGACAAACCTATGGAACTTAAAATAAGGAAAAACGGAGATGTCTACATCATTGATGTAAATGGTGAGATGGATTTGTACAATTCCTACAAACTCAAGGAACTTGTCATGAAGATGCTTGAGAAAAATGTAAAGGAGTCTGGGGAATAATCTGTT
>ERZ1031540.418-NODE-418-length-10343-cov-6.433806_pt1 | contig 10343 bp, 10 predicted proteins | sample MGYA00519031_ERZ1031540 | MGnify/ENA primary metagenome ERZ1031540 (study PRJEB33719, sample SAMN04261166) | wastewater metagenome | biome: rural village; feature: human; material: feces | host: Homo sapiens | place: El Salvador | collected 2013-01-07 ... | reverse complement strand
AGGCAAATACACCACACGTGAGCTCGACGAGAAGGTGCGCCGCGTGTTGCGTCTCTTCTATCGCACCACGATGAACCGCCATCGCCCTCACGGCTTTCTCTGTTCCGACGGACATTATGCCACAGCCCGACAGATAGCCGAGGACCCAAAAAAACTTAAAATGTTTTTATTTTTTCACCTTTTTATTTTTTTACGTTCATATTTTCGCTATATTTGCCCCAACCAAACACAAAAACGTTAAATTAAAACCACAACCACTATGAAAACCTTAAAACTCGGAATGCGTGACGCCGCAGTAAAGATACTACAAACAGAACTCAACCGTATTGGTAACAAGCTAACCGCTGACGGAGCATTCGGTCCCGGCACACTCGCCGCTGTAAAGGCATTCCAGCAAAGTCTACAACTCGTAGCTGACGGCATCGTCGGTTACTCTACATGGCAGGCGCTCTTCTTCCATCAGCGCCCGGCAGCCGCACGACTCACTGAAGACGACTTCCGATTAGCCGCTCTCCTACTCGACTGCGAGACAGCAGCGCTCAAGTCGGTGCAGAAAGTGGAGACAGCCGGACGCGGAGGATTCCTCGCCGCAGGCAAGCCGCAACTACTCTTCGAAGGTCATATCTTCTGGCGACAGCTGCAGCTGCGCAAAATAGATCCTGCCAAATACCAGGCAGCAAACGCCTCCATACTCTACCCGAAGTGGACAAAGACCCACTACAAAGGTGGCATCGGCGAATACGCACGTCTCGAACAGGCACGCAAGATAAACGCTGACGCAGCCAACGCTTCGGCAAGTTGGGGAATGTTCCAGATTATGGGCTTCCAGTATCAGCTCTGCGGATTCAAAACCGTAGCGCAGTTCGTAAGCGCTATGTGCCAGAGCGAACGCAGTCAGTTGCTCGCCTTCTGCCGATTCATAACAAAGAACCCGCAGATGCACGCCGCACTACAAGCAAAGAAGTGGGCTACCTTCGCACGTCTATACAACGGAAGCGAATACGCCAAGAACCAGTACGACACAAAGCTGCTCAACGCTTACAAGGCGTACGCAGCTAAGTAAGACTCTCATAACAAACACCCTAACAACACGACACAAAAAAACATTAACACAAACAGACTTGGCAAGAATTTATAGGGTTCTATCTTGTCAGTAGGTCTAAGCAAAGAACCTATCACTTTTAAAACTTAAACCTATGGATGTAGCAAACAAATCTATCGGTACGCTGCAGGGTATTCCTTTTAAAAACCTTATCGGCGGTCCGCTTAGCGCTTGTATTCAAGCGCAGAACGATGCAGCAATGACAAGTATCAACTTCATCAACAATGTATGTCTGAACGAAGACAAGGAGACTGGCGAAAAGTCGGCTATCTATGTCAGTTTCAGCTTTGTTCAGAATGGTCGCAAGGTGGTTATCAACGTTCCGCTGATAGCTATCGTTCCGATTCCGTATATCGCAATCAACAGCGTTGACATTAATTTCAAAGCCACAGTCAATGGTGTAGAATGCGAATCTAACGAAGACACGTATTCAGAAGAGTACAAACGAGACACAAACACTAAGAGCCAAAAGAGAAGAGGATTCATTCTTAACAAAAATAAGAAAGAGACAAAAATAAACACATCATTCTCTACAAAGCGCGACTCTAAGAGCACGCAGGACTCGAAGTTCAGCGTAGAGGCAACTATCGACGTTGCTGTACACGCAGGTCAGGAGTCAATGCCTGCTGGCATGGCAAAGATTCTCGAGATGCTCGGAGCGGCTATGGACCTTTGTTCACCCGACGGCGAACTGAGCGTGAACGACACAACGTTCTACACAGAGAAGGATAACAAAGGCGAATATCAAGAGGTTAAGGTTATCGCTCAATACAAGACTCCAGAAGGCTTGTATGATGCGACAAACATCAAGTGTGACAATGGCATCACTGGTAAAGAAAACAAGATGGACAAGACCAGAGAGTTTGATATTACGATTCCCAAAGACACGGATGCGCAGGGTAAACAATATGAGATTTCTTGTGGTGATGTTCAGAAGGTTACGATAACCGTGTTGCCCAAGCCTTAAGAAGTTGCATAAACCATCAAATGATGCCTCGTAAAGAGTGCATCTATTCGTTAACATTTAACTCTAAAGGTTATGGCAAAGATTGATACGACACCTTCTACCGTCGCGAATAATGCCTTACAGTCACTACCTTTTGGCACTCTCATCGGCGGTCCGCTTTCTGCTTGTGTCGAAGCGCAGAAACAAGCGGCGCTAACATCGTGGGAGTTTATACGAGACGTAGGACTCACAGACACTGAAGACGGCGGGAAAAAGGCTATATACGTGAACTTCGAATACCGTAAAGACGGTCATTCGGCGACTCTCAGTCTGCCATTGCTGACAATTGTGCCTATTCCATACATGGCAATTCGCGAGATTGACATCGCCTTCAAGGCGCGCATCTCGGCGGCATCTGCCACATCGCAGACCGACAAGAAGTCGACCGCTATGGAGATGGGAATGAAATCGAACACCAGTGTCAATATCGGCATTGTGAAATCGAGTTTGGAATTGAGCACAAGCATATCGAGTAAGAAGGACTCAACCGCTACACGCGAATCTAAGTACAGCGTGGAGTACACTATGGACGTAAACGTTAAGGCGGGTCAGGACGATATGCCAGCTGGTATGGCTAAAGTGTTAGAAATGCTGAACACCTCTATCGACTCTATCAACACAAAGGGTGAGCTGAACGTGTCTAACCAGGTGGTGAGCCTGAACGATGGCGGCAGCACTTATATTTCGTATAAGAATAACGAGGGGTACTACGCTCCACAAGATATCAAAGTATGTAAATATGAGGACTTTAAACCTAAAGCAGAATTGACATCTACTGACTTACAAAAGGCAGCTGACGACTCAGGCATTCTGTGTGTGTTCAAGAACGAGGGATTCTATTGTGCAAAGGCTGGCGAAAGAATGCTGGTCATTAACGTAACTAAATAGTAACCGACTATGTCAGATAATGAGAATAACAACAAAGATTTGAAGCCGGGAGGTGGCTCATCACCACCTACGGATCAAGTTCCAACAACTGATGCACCAGCGGTTGACTCTGAAACTAATGACACAAGCTCAGCGGAGAATGAAGAAAAGAACCCACAGACTCCTCCTACAGACAATGACAAAGACAAAGATGAAAGTCAAAGTCAAGAAACTGAAGGAGGAGAAGAGCCTAACGAAAAGGGAAAGGAAGACGAAAATCCCAATAAGGAAAATAATAACGACCTTCCCGATAAGATAGGAAACAGTGTTGGAAAAGCATTTAAAGAAGGGATGGATGCTTGGAAAGCTACAAGTAATACAGGAAATGACAAATCCTTAGGCGATCAGATGAAAGACCTGAACGAAGTGCAGGTTGACAAAGCTTTCGTTTCCGACTCTATAAATCTGTTGGGCAAAATCTCTTTCGACGAACTTATCGGCAATCCGCTCCGTGCTGCTGTGAAGGCGCAGCGCGACTTGGCAAAGGAAACGCTTAGCTACATACGCGAAGAAGGCATAAAGGTGGACGAAAACGGACAAGGACAGATAACTTACGTTACGATGAACTTCTTCCGCGACGGCAAGCAGGTGAAGATGCGTGTGCCGCTTCTCACATTGATGCCAGTTCCGCGCCTCTCCATCTCTACGATGAGCTATACGTTCAAGGCTAAGGTGAACGCAATGTCTGGAGTTGTTGCTTCGGTAGGCAGCGGTGGCTCCCCCATCAACGCCGGAATATCAACAGACAACGGCAGCAAGTCGGCAGCTTCGGCAAAACCGGCTAAGGACTCTTCTGCGAAAGGCAATAACGAAAAAACTGGAGACAAGCCTGCTGCTTCGTCAGAAAAGCCTGCTGCTTCAACAGACAATTCCGCTGCTTCATCAAACAAAACTGCTACAAGTGCTGCTGGCGCTAAGCCTACGATAGCTACGACACCGACAATGTCAGTCGGCTACTCGTCGAAGAAAGACTCCGGCGCAACTCGCGATTCGCGCTACAGCGTGGAGACAACGATGGACATCAGCATCACAGCCAGCGAAGGCGAGATGCCACGCGGCATCGACCGATTGCTTGGAGTGCTCGACGACTCGACAGAAGTGATCGACCCGAAAGGCACGCTGCAAGTTTCGGCAGATCGTATATCGCTCGTGAACAACTACGGAGTCATATCTGTATCATACCGCAACGGCAAAGGCGCTTACGCACCGACGGACGTCACCTGCGAGCCGATTGAAGGCGAAGCAAAGCCCGACATGCTGGAGAGTGGCGACGAAATGCTGCTTATCTTCAAGGCTAAAGGTGTCTACATGGTTTCCGCCGGCGAACTGCACCGCATAGTATTTGTATCATAAAAACCCATTTAAGTATGGCAAGACTACAAGATGTAATAGCCTCAGTGCTGCGCGACGTTCTGTCTGCGCAGCACCAGGCAAATCTCTTAACAGAGTCGCTCGCCGACCAGTATCGTGAAGCGGGCGTCATGCACCAGCTCAATCTGCCCGCCGTGACAATCGGCGACCTTGAGTTGTCGTTCCGTTTCGCAATAGAAGACACTTGCGAACTGTTCGAAGAAAAGTCGGAAGACGAAATAAAGGCGTTGGACGTGATTGTGGACGCCGAACAGCTGGCAGAACTGCCAGAGAGCGCTATACACAACATCACGCTGAAGGTGTCTACGCGCAACGGCGTAAAGATTTCTGAAACATAAAACCTCTGATAATACGACTATGGCTGATATTGACAACAACCAAAATGCGGAGAATACGCAACTGCCAGCCGAATTTAACGATTCGACTGATATGAACTTGGCAGACATGCTGAGCGCATTGATTGAGTCGACTATCGCAGCCGACCAGAAGGCAGCCGAGGATTATCTGGATGTGTTGCGTACGTATGCGTTGGAACCTGCGAACGGTTCGAACGGACACGAACGGCTGAAGATGGTCGACTTCGAGATGACCGACTCTAACGGACGCGAGCAAATAGTGTCTATTCCGAAACTCTCGCTGTTGCCGCTACCTTTGCTGCGTGTGGCAGAAGCTACGTTCGACATCGAAGCGCAAATCGACATTTCTACTGCGACAAAGCATGATGTGGAGAAATTCGAGAAGAACTACCCTATCTACAACCAAAAGAAGAAAAAGACGAGCATCGACGACCTCAGCAAGGAAGAACAAGAAATATTGCTGAAAAAAATCAAGTCGCTTGCAGGTATTCGTGTAAGACTAAGCAACCAAAGCACGCAGAAAAAGAGAAATCCTTTGCTACGTAGCGGAAAGACCACAACGAAAGAAACTACTTCGATGCAGCAGATGACGAACGTGAAGGTGCACATAAAACTCGAACCGGTGCTGCTGCCCGACGGCATGCGCGGTCTGCTACAAGCCACCGAGAACACTATCAAGGTGGTGGATAAACAGAACTAACAAATTAATAACAAAAACCATTAACACTTTCAGCTATGATGAACAACAATCAGCAAAAGACCCCAGGACTCAACTGTCCGCAGTGTGGAGCATTCATTCCTACATCCATCCCCGAACTGCTTTATTCAAGCGGACTTCACTGTATGCATTGCGGTCTGACACTCACTATAAACCGCAACGAATCGAAACGTGCGATGGAGATACTGAAAAACGTAAACGATGCACAGCAAAACCTGAACAAGGCAAGTTCTTTCCAACGATAAATACTACAGACTATGGCAGATGGACCTAATACAAACTCTGGTAGCAAGGTCGCGAGCGCCCTCAATTCCATTCCTTTTGGAAACATCATAGGCGGTCCGCTGGCTGCGTGCGTACGTGCTCAAGCAGAGGCTGCGCAAACCACCATCGACTTCATACGCGGCTTTACAATGACCAACTCAGAACTCGACCCGGAAGGTGTCGAGCCAATCACCGTCACCTTTACATTCATCATGAATGGAGAGAAAACACGCATGACAGTGCCGCTTATGACCATCGTGCCTATTCCATATATGCACATCGACTACGTCAACCTGAACTTCACAGCGGATATCACTGCATGCGACGACGGAAAGATGGAGGCGAAATATGCTACGGAAGGCTATACACGCACCGAGGACGACGAGCAATCGGTATCTGTTGAGAGCAAGATGGGCATCAATGTACGCGCCTCAACAAGCTCTATGCCGTCTGGCATGGCGAAAATGCTCGAGTTCTTCACAAACAACCTCATCGTGCACGATACGCTCACGCCTCAGCAGGTGGAGGACATGAAACGAGAAGCTGAACGCAAACGCCTCGAACTTAAAAACAAGAAAGAGCGTATGGTGGGTGCTCTTGTAAATGCTTTGGCTGAATACAAAAAGCAAGAGTCTGAACGTGAAGAGCAGAGAAAAAACGAAGAACTGAAGAAACAAGAAGAACTGAGAAAGCAAGAGGAGGAACGCAAGAAGAAAGAAGAACTGGAAAGACTTGAGAAACAGCGTAAAGACGAGGAGTTTAGGAAGAAAGAAGAAGAACGACTCGAAAAAATGCGCATAGAGGCTGAACTGCAGAAGAAGCAAGAGCAAGAAAGACTCGAGAAACTACAAAAAGAAGAGGAAGAGAAAAAGAAGCAAGAGCAAGAAAAAATCGAAATACAGCTTATAGAAAAGGAAGAGCAAAAGAAGAGAGCAGAGCAAGAAAGAGAATGGTATAAAAAGATTGACCCCAAAAAGAGGGTCAGATTTGCAAACCGCATGAGCAGAATGCATATTAACCCATATAGACCATTTGCTCTACCTTCAACTAAAAGAGGAAACCCTCATCCTGAATGTACTTTTGATTCAACTCAAAGTATCAGTTGGAATATTGTGCGCCAAGAACAGTTACTCAGATATGCTACGAAGAAGGATTGGATGCGAATGCATCTGTTGCTTGCTCTGCGCACTGCAAAGAAGATATATCCGTATGATATAAAGTCGAGACAAGCTAAAAGCATACTGGAATACGAGTTGAAGAATTTCCAACCACGCTACGCCGGATGGTATGGTCATGGCGAACCTTTTAACAACAATCTACCCAATGGCTATCGCAAATATGGAGCTATTGATACGGTATTTACAGAATTTGTCGGTTATGTATTAGAAAACGAACGCAAACGCAATAAGTAATGGACGAACAAGAAAAAAAGCACGACAACTTTTGGCTCTCCGAGATGATACGCAATACGCTCTCCGTATGCAACGCAGAACAGCAAAAGGCTACGGAGATGGCGATGGAGATGATCGGGCGAGAGACGTTCTGCGACAAAGGCGAACGCGCAGAGCCGGTCATGGTGGCTTTTGCTCTGCAGATGAACGGACAAAGCTATACAATGCGTGTGCCGCTGCTCTCGCTCGTGCCGTTGCCGTTCCTACAGATAGACAACGCCAACCTCAGCTTCTTCGTCAGCATCATGTCCTCTAAGACCAACCGCCTGCAGGGACTGAAAGTCTCGCTCTCGCCACCCAACAAACAGCTCGAGGAGTCTGCCGTCTCTCAGTACGACCTGCGCAACAACATACGTGTAGAGATAAAGGCTGAAGCGCAACTGCCCTCACCAGGACTCGCCCGACTGCTGCAGATTGCCGCCGCAAACGGCATGAGCATCCGACCACTCCACTCTGCAACGCCGCCCGACACGCCCAACAACACCCTATAAGAACAATAATATTTTTACAATAACCCTCTAAACCCAAGAATATGGCTCTACCCGTTGACACCCAAGAAAGCCTTCTTCAAGAGCTCGACTTCAACCGCATACTCGGCGCTCCGCTCTCAGCCTGCGTCAACGCGCAAGAAGAAGCGGCGCAGGCCACACTACAATACCTCAACGAGGTGGTATTCACACAGGCTGGCGACGATGACTCCAGCCTCGAACCCGTCACCGTCTCGTTCTACTTCGAGTCAGCAGGACAAGTTCATCGCATCGTCATGCCGCTGCTCCTCATCGTGCCCGTACCTTATCTGCAGATAGACCGCGTCGACCTCACATTTCAGGCCACCGTCACAGAGAGCCGGATGAATCACGACACAAGAAAACTCTCTCTGAAAGCCAAATACTCCGCGCCTGGCGACTCTGCCGAAGTGAGCAAGGAGACGAAAGCCGAGTACATGAACAAGCGCTGCATCGACATCAATCTCAGCGTTACTTCAGCCGATATGCCGATGGGCATCTCGAAGCTCCTCGAAATCTTCAACAACCAACTCGTAGAAGTGAAACCCGACGAGCCCGAAGTGCTGCCCGAGCCAACACCAACAGAGAAGCCAAAGCCCACAGAGCAACCTACCGAAAACAAGCCTGCTACTTCCACAACACCTAAGCCCGAAAAGGAAGAGAAGAAGGAGGAGCAGAAGCCTGAAGAGCCGAAGACAGAGGAAGTGAAGCTGCCCGAAATGAAGTACAACATACTGCTGCTGGGCAAGATAACCAACGCCCAAAAGTCCGACATACTCAACATCGTCAGCAGGTATTGCCGCTCGAGCTACAAGCTCTCGCCCTCAGCGCTCAACAACATAATGAAGGCTAAAAAGCACACCATCCCAGTTGAGGACACACAGGAAAACGTCAAGACAATTATCGACGCCCTCAAGCAAAAGAAGATTGCAGCAAGCGCCGTCGAAGTATAAAAGTTGCAACCTTCGCATTCATAGTTTTTAAATAATAGTTACAAAAAATGCTGCCCGGCAAGTTTGCCAGGCAGCATTTTTTGTTATCCGTAGCGGAAAGTTTCCGCTACTAATAAATCTTTACTTCGCAACCTTCAGCGCACCCTTCTCGCCCTTCACTACATACACGCCCTTCGGCATATTCTTGCCGCAGAACTCGCCGTATGTCATCGTGCCGAGCTGTGTGCCTACCGAAGAGAACACCTTCACCACATCCTCCGCAGCCATCTGCGTTGCGTTCTCTGTCACATCGTCGATAGTGCTCCAAGCGCTGAGGTCTACAGTCTGCCAGTCGCTCCACTTCGAAAGCACGTTGCCAGCAACAGCACACACACGCCACTGGTATGTAGCCCCAGCGTTCAGACCCTCAAACTTATAAGATGTCGACTTGATGTCTGAGAAGCGCTGCGCCGAAGCCTTCATCACAGCCTTCTCAGCCACGCCCATGCTTTGGAAGTCCTCAGCCGAGAAGTCGCCGTCGTAGATGGCGATAGAGAAGACGTAGCCACGCTTCTTCGGCTGCACCTTCACCTTATAGTCGTCCATGTTAGCGTTCGCAAGCACCACGGTGGTCACTGTGCCGTCCATGTCTACAGTCTCCTCCGAGATAACACTGTCGTCCTTGTCGAGCAGCGACACCGTAGCCTCAGCCACGTCGCTGCCGTAAGCGCTCGCCGAGAGTCTTACCGTAACGCTCGTAGCCGAGTGGTCGGTGATGAGCGGCGAAGTGAGGTTGCCCTGCTTCTTCGACGAGCCGAGCTTTGCGCAGCCCGGACACTCGAACACCTTCTCGCCCGTCCAGCCTACGTTCTGCATCTTGCTGTCAAGCGCACCCGAAATGTCGATTGTGCCGTCGGCTGTGAGGTTAGCGCCCCATGTGCTCAGATCCTCGCTCAGCATAAGCGCCTCGTCAGCAGAACCTTGAGCGCTCTTCTCGCGCAGCTCTATGGTGTAGCTCTCCGCATTCTCCACGGCGTTCCAGCCACCCGTGAACGAAGTCTCCGCCATGTCTACCAGCTTCGGCTGCGGCGCTGAGAGCGAGAGTCCGCCCATGAACGTGAACGAGATCTTGCCGTTCTTCTCCGCAATCTCCGTCACCGGCTTGCCCAAGAACTTGCGTCCGTCGCTGTTAGCGTTGAAGAGCGTAGCGGCAGGCTTCGATGTGTCGGTCAGCTCCGTAGAACGTGTTGTGCCAGGCCATGTGTCGCCCGTCACGGTCTCCCCCGTAAGCTTGTTGTCAGCCGGCACTACGGTGAAGCGCTGGTGGTTGTACGTGCAGTTCACCTGGTTGTTCACCCATACATTCTGATCGTAGTCCATGTGTATCACGAGCATGCCGTGGTTTGGCAGCGCCTTGTCGGTGCCCTGCAGCTGGCGGTTCTCGAAGATGTAATACTCGTTCTTGTTCTTCTCGTTGAACACCACGTACGACTCCTCTGCCTCGTCCAGCGGCTTCATGTCCTTCACGTAGCACGGCTCGCTGAGGATAGTAGGCTCGAGCCATCCGCTCACCCACTTCTCGTATGTGTTGTAGCCCACTGGCGCATAGCCGTCGCCGCCGTACGATCCGTAGTCCATCAGGTCCCAAGCGTCCATGCCGAAGCAGCCACCATTCTTCGTGTCGTACATATCGGGTATGCCCATACAGTG
>ERZ1031540.409-NODE-409-length-10407-cov-6.042600_pt1 | contig 10407 bp, 8 predicted proteins | sample MGYA00519031_ERZ1031540 | MGnify/ENA primary metagenome ERZ1031540 (study PRJEB33719, sample SAMN04261166) | wastewater metagenome | biome: rural village; feature: human; material: feces | host: Homo sapiens | place: El Salvador | collected 2013-01-07 ... | reverse complement strand
ACCAAGCTTGAGAAGGAAGACCAGTTTGAGAAGGGTCTCGAGATTATCCGCGAACTAAATATCAAGGCAATCGTTATCATCGGTGGCGACGACTCTAACACCAACGCTTGTGTTCTTGCTGAATACTATGCTGCTAAGAACTATGGTGTACAGGTAATCGGTTGTCCTAAGACTATCGATGGCGACTTGAAGAACGACCAGATTGAGACTTCTTTCGGTTTCGATACTGCTACTAAGGTATACTCAGAACTTATCGGTAACATCGAGCGCGACTGTAACTCAGCACGTAAGTACTGGCACTTCGTTAAGCTCATGGGCCGTTCTGCATCTCACATCGCTCTTGAGTGCGCACTCCAGTGTCAGCCTAACGTCTGCATCATCTCTGAGGAGGTTGAGAAGAAGGATATGTCTTTGAACCAGATTGTAGAGCAGATTGCAGGTGTTGTTGCTGATCGTGCATCACGTGGCGACAACTTTGGTGTTGTTCTTATCCCTGAGGGACTTATCGAGTTTATTCCTTCTATCGGTCGCTTGATCGATGAGCTCAACGACCTTCTCGCTGCGCATGGAGCTGATTATAAGGATCTCGACAAGGATGCACAGCGTGAGTACATCCTCGCTCATCTTTCTAAGGAAAATGCAGAGACTTTCGCAACATTGCCTTCAGGTGTAGCTCGTCAGCTTTCACTCGATCGCGACCCACACGGAAACGTTCAGGTATCTCTTATCGAGACAGAGAAGCTTCTCTCAGACATGGTTGAGGCTAAGCTCGCTGAATGGAAAGAGGCTGGTAAGTATGCTGGCAAGTTCGCTACTCTCCACCACTTCTTCGGCTACGAGGGTCGTTGTGCAGCTCCTTCTAACTTCGATGCTGACTATTGCTATGCACTCGGTGTAAGTGCTGCTCAGCTTATTGCTAATGGCAAGACTGGCTATATGGCAATCGTTAAGAACACCACAGCTTCTACCGACGAGTGGAAGGCAGGAGGTGTGCCAATCACTATGATGATGAACATGGAACGTCGTAATGGTGAGATGAAGCCAGTTATCCGCAAGGCTCTCGTTGAGCTCGAGGGTGCTCCATTCTTGAAGTTCTGCTCTAAGCGTGATGAGTGGGCTAAGGATACATGCTTCGTTTATCCTGGTCCTATCCAGTATTGGGGTCCTGCTTCAGTTTGCGACCGTACCACACGCACTCTCTGTCTTGAGCAGGGTGGCAAGTAATTCCCTTTTATAATTAAGGAGTAGATATAGAAGGGATAATAAAAATTATCCTTATCCATCTACTCCAATTATAATTAAATATTTAGAATGAGCGCAACTACCAGAAAGACGACACGACGAAATCGAAACACTTCGACATCGAAGCGTCGTCGGCGTAATGGTAGTTCCGCTCATTTTTCTTTTTTCTTACCCCTAATGCACATTCCTCGTTGGACCTGGTGGTTAGGTGGTATTCTTATAGCTGCATTCTATATCTGGGCTTTCTATTATTTCTTTGTCAGTCCCACAGGTTTTCGTTGGCGTGCGCTATATGGCGATGCTAAATATCCTGAAGGCTACGAAATCCATGGTATAGACATCTCTCATTATCAAGGCAATATCGATTGGTCAGAACTTCAAGGTAATGCACTAATAGAAAATTGTCCTTTGAGATTTATTATCATTAAGTCTACCGAAGGCTCTACACGCGTAGACCCCAACTTCAAAGACAATTTCTATCAAGCACGCGAATATGGTTTTATTCGTGGCGCATACCATTTCTGGAGCAACAAGTCTTCGGCAAGAGCACAGGCTTATCATTTCTTAAATAATGTGCATCTTGAAGATGGCGACTTGCCACCAGTACTCGACATCGAGCACATGCCGAAAGATACGCCAGTAGAAGATTTTCAGCGTGATGTGCTGACATGGCTTCACATAGTGGAAGACAAATATCATGTGAAGCCAATCATTTACACCTATTATAAATTTAAGGAGCAATATCTTAGTGCGCCAGTCTTTGATGATTATCCTTATTGGATAGCCCACTATTATGTTGACAAGGTGGAATACAAAGGCAAATGGAAGTTTTGGCAGCATACCGATGCAGGCAAACTGCCAGGAATAAAAGGCTATGTAGACTTTAATATTTATAATGGTTCCTATTACGACCTACGGATGCTTACCATAGGAGCCGAAAACGAATAATAGTCGTGGTAACAACAGATGTTTCCACGACTATTATTCGTTTATTAATATGTATTCTAATTGTGGCTTTTTACAGCTATTATTTCTTCAGTACCAAGCAAGTCCACTCGCTGTCGCTCTTAGAGTCAATCTTTGATAGTCCGAGGCTTGATGCTTTTTCTATCAGCAAATCAACATCCGAAGCATAGAAGCCGCTGAGTATCAATAAAGAATCGTCTGCCATTACCGACACAAAGGCAGGCATGTCTGCCAACAATATGTTGCGGTTGATATTTGCCAATACCACATCAAACTTTCCTTCCACACTCTTAAGTACCGAGGCGTCGCCAAGCATCACCTTCATGTTGCCAACACCATTAAGCTCGGCATTATGAATGGCATTCTCAGAGCTCCATTCGTCGATGTCGTAGCCCACAACTTCGCTTGCGCCAAGCTTTGAAGCTGCTATTCCCAAAATGCCAGTACCACATCCGCAGTCCAACACTCGTTTGCCTTTGAGGTCTATATTTAATAATGTAGAGACAATCATTCGTGTGGTTTCGTGAGTACCAGTACCGAAAGCCTGCTTTGTTTCTATTCCGATGCTGATGCCGGAAGCTATTCCATTGCCATCATCGTGACGAGCATCATAAATAGTGATTCTGTCGTTGATGTTTATTCTCTCGAATCCAGCCTCTTCCCATTCCTCGTTCCAGTTCCTATATTCTGCTTCTTGAATGTTGGCATTGATTGTAACATCAGGCAACATAAAGTTGCTGATAACATCGTTCATGGCATTTTCATCAAACAACGATTCCTGCACATAGCCCTTTATTCCATCCTCTGTATCTTCGAAAGTCTCGAATCCAGCCTCGCCTAAAGCGTCGGTTAGCAAGTCGCGAGCAATCTGTATCATGCCATCTTGGCATTCTATTTTAAATTCAGCTACAAGATATTTCATATTGCGTTTATTTTTGTTTCAAATATATAAATAGTTAAATACATATGCAAAATTATAAAAAATAGGGAAAAACCTACTATGGTTTAGGGTTTTTCCGTATATTTGCATTAAAATAGGTACTAATTTTGTAGAAGATAAGCTGCACTCGGTCAAACGTTCAAGTAAACTTGACGTTTTCCACTCGTTTGCACTATCTTTGTACCAAATAAATTAGAAACAATAAAATAAAGAGAATTTGCGATATGAAAAAGATCATTCTTTTATTAGCACTTTGTGGATTGTCTACACTCAGCATGACAGCCCAAGACGACGACCTCTACTTCACTCCGAAGAAGTCGCACAAGGCTAAAGCTTTTGACGACAACACACCTGCTTACTACGTAGGTTCCAATCGTGCGGTAGACGAATATAACCGTCGAGGGAAGTTTCGCAGTAGCTACCAAAAGATAGATGGCGATTCTATTAGTGATGTAATCGACTTACAGGCTGGCGATGGTCTCTATCCTGATTCTACGTATGTAGATTCCGACTTTGCCGAGACTTTGACAAAGAAGAGAGCACAAGGCTATAGATATGACGACGACGACTTTGAGTACACACGCAGAATGAGTCGTTGGGATGGTTTCTATGGACCTTGGTATGCTGGTTGGCATTCACCTTTCTGGTATGGCAGATATGGATACTACGACCCATGGGACCCTTGGTATTGGGATTATGCCGGTTGGTATTCGCCTTGGTATTGCGGTTGGTATTCGCCATGGTATTATGGAAGCTATTATGGTGGCTACTGGGGTGGCTATTGGGGATGGCATGGATACTACGACCCTTGGTACAGACCAGGATGGGGTGGTGTAGCTGTTGTTCCTGGCGGAACAGGCAGGACTATTGCGGGCACTCGCAATCATGGCTCTGTGACAGGACGCTTTAATAATGCCTCTGGCTCTACACGCTTTGGCTCTCGTGGCAACTACGGCACTTCTACCAGCCAGTCGCCAGCTCGTTTTGGTTCGCGCTCTTATGGTAACAGCGATTCTAACCGCTCTTATTCGTATGGCACAACCAATAAAAACAATGGCTTCAGCAATCCTACACCATCCTACGGCGGTAGCCGCTCTTATGGTTCAGGCGCCTCTTCATCAGGCTTTGGCGGTAGTCGCTCGGGCGGAGGCTTCTCTGGTGGCGGACACTCAGGCGGTGGCGGTAGTCACTTTGGTGGTAGAAGATAAGTAAAGCATTTTTTAGAACTTATAAAGAAGAAAAAGATAATATGAAAACAAAGATATTGTTCGTGGCAGGAATGGCTCTAGCGGCTTCTTCTGCCTTTGCACAGGAAACTTACGAGAATGCCAATCTCGTAGAAAACGAGCTTAACGGTACTGCACGTTATGTGGGTATGGGTGGAGCTATGGATGCTCTTGGAGCAGATATTTCCACTATCGGCACCAACCCTGCAGGTATTGGTCTGTTCCGCAAGTCGCAGATAGCAGGCTCCTTTGGTTTGGTTTCGCAAGAAGAGGTGGAAAGTTTTTCTCCAGGCAACAAGACTAACATGAGCTTCGACCAGATAGGCTTCGTTTATTCTACACGTACTGGCAGAAAGTCGTTCCTTAACTTCGGCTTCAACTATCATAAGAGTCGCAATTTCGACCAGATACTCTCTGCCTGCAGTCGCCTGACAAACGCTTCGCAGAATAAGCTCACTTATCAGAAGCTTCGTGAAGGATTGCTATATGAGCTTGACGACAACGGTCTGCCTCGCGAGGATCGTGCCATGATTACTCACAATCAGTTGGACAACATCTATTACAAGAGTCTGATAAAGGATGCTGATGGCAACTTCGGCTATTATGATGCTTCTGGCTACACCTTCAACAAGGCTATGCGTGGCTACATAGGCGAATACGACCTTAATATCAGCGGCAACCTCAACGACCAAGTGTATCTCGGTCTTACCGTTGGCATCCACGATGTTCACTACAAAGGCTATAGCGAGTATACTGAGACATTGATGCCAAATCGTGATAATATCTCCAACCTTACGGTAGTAGACAATCGCGAGATTACTGGTACAGGCTACGACCTCAAGGTGGGCGCAATATTCCGTCCTGTTGAGGACAGTCCATTCCGTATTGGTGTTTCTGTGGCTACTCCTACTTGGTACGACCTCACCACAAGCAACTATACCTATATTACCGACGGCAACATCTCTCCAAATATGAGCGAAAGCTACGACTTCAAGCTCTACACACCTTGGAAGTTCGGCTTAAGCCTCGGTCATACCATCGGCAACTATCTTGCTATTGGTGCGGGTTATGAGTATGCTGACTATAGCGCTATGGACACTCGCGTGATAGATGGCGGATATTACGACACATGGTATGGCGACTATTACGACAGTTCAAGCAGCGATAAGGCTATGAATCGCCACACAGAGCAGACCCTTAAAGGCGTTAGCACCGTGAAGCTTGGTATGGAATTTAAGCCAGACCCAACCATCGCTGTTCGCTTCGGCTACAACTACGTATCGCCAATGTATAAGAAAGACGGCTTTAAGAATGGTACCATCTCGTCAGAAGGCTCTTACTATGCTTCGTCTACCGACTATGTAAACTGGGAGTCTACAAATCGTATCACCTGTGGTATTGGCTATACTGTAGGCAAGATGAACCTCGACGTGGCTTATCAGTATAGTTCACAGAATGGTGAGTTCCATCCTTTCCTCGATAGCTATGCAGATTGGGCAGACGACCCTAACTTCACCAACTATGCAGATGCTGTAAAGGTTAGCAACAAGCGCCATCAGCTCATCTTCACACTCGGATATAAGTTCTAATTTTAGTAGAAAACAACACATAAAGTATCATAAGATATTTTCCATAGTATCTTATGATACTTTTTTTGTGCTTTTTTTGTAGCCTATCTTTGCAATTCGGCATTTTTTATCTTAACTTTGCAAATTGTAGACTTTACACCTCATGTGGTCTATATAATCAAAAGAGAAATTATCCTAATTAAAAGAAAAAAATATCCTAAATTTAAATAATGAAACGACTGAACTTACTTCTATTGATGATTACTATGGTTCTTGTATCTGCTTATGCCCAGAAGCGAGAATTTCGCGGAGCGTGGATACAATGTGTAAACGGACAGTTCCAAGGTATGTCTACTGCCACCATGCAGCAGACTTTGCAATCGCAGCTCGACGAACTGCAGAAAGATGGCGTAAACGCTATTATATTTCAGGTGCGTGCAGAGTGCGATGCGCTGTATCCAAGCAAGTATGAACCTTGGAGTCGTTTCCTTACAGGCGTACAAGGCAAAGCTCCTTCACCATATTGGGACCCTTTGCAATGGATGATAGACCAATGCCATAAGCGCGGCATGGAACTCCACGCATGGATAAACCCTTATCGTGCTAAGACCAAAAGCACAACAGCTTTGGCAAGCAACCATATTGCTATCACCAATCCTGAGCGTGTGTTCACATACGACAACCAGTATATCCTAAATCCTGGTATGCCTGAGAATAGAGACTATATCTGCAAGGTGGTTGACGACATCGTGAGCCGTTACGATATTGACGGTCTGCACATCGACGACTATTTCTATCCATACCCAGCTCCTGGAATGATTATTCCCGACGATGCTGAATATGCTAAATATAATAATGGTATCAAGGATCGTGGCGACTGGCGCAGATATAATGTTGACCTCTTCATAGAGCAACTTGGCAAGTCTATCCACAAAACTAAGCCATGGGTGAAGTTTGGTGTGTCGCCATTCGGTATTTATCGCAACAAGAAGAGCGATCCGCTGAATGGTTCCGAGACAAACGGCCTGCAAAACTACGACGACCTTTATGCAGATGTGTTGCGATGGGTCAACAATGGATGGATAGACTATTGTGTGCCACAGCTTTATTGGCAGATTGGACACCCTGCTGCCGACTATTCCACATTGATAAAATGGTGGAACAAGCATGCTGGCAAGCGACCATTATATATAGGTGAAGACGTAGAGCGCACCGTGAAATTCCCAGATTTGCAGAATCCTAAAATCAATCAGATGCCTGCTAAGTATGCTTTGCATAAGCAGATGAATAATGTGGAAGGAACTGTTTTGTGGTATGCTAAGGCTGCTGTCGACAATATCGGCAACTATGGCACTCTGCTTCGCACATCATATTGGCGCAATCCTGCCCTTCAGCCTCTTATGCCTTTCATCGACGATAAGGCACCAAAGAAACCTCGCAAGCTTAAACCTGTATGGACAGAAGATGGATTGGTTTTGTTCTGGACTGCCCCTAAGGGCAAGGGATGGAAGGATGAGGCTCACAAATATGTTGTTTACCGTTTCGATAAAGGCGAAAAGGTGAATACCAATAGCGAGAGCCACATCATCGCCATTACTTCCGACACATTCCTTAAGTTGCCATACAACGATGGCAAGAAAAAGTATACTTACGTAGTTACAGCCCTCGACCGCATGTCGAACGAGAGCAAGGCTGTGAAGAAAAAGATTAAGCTATAAGCACACTATAAAGCCTATTCCATACCATTGGGATAGGCTTTATAGTTTCCTGTTAGCCTATATATATTATTAATATGGTAAAGAAACATTGATGCTTGATTATTGCTTAAAAATAGTTAACTATACGGTATCTTATGCACAGTATAAACAAAAATGTGTAATTTTGCACCGCAATTTATAAAACTATTTATGAGTAACAATTTATTAAAGGGTAAGCGCGGTATCATCTTCGGTGCTTTGAACGAAGAGTCTATCGCATGGAAAGTTGCCGTGAAGGCAGTAGAAGAAGGTGCAACAATTACACTTAGCAACACTCCAATGGCGTTGCGTATGGGCGAGCTCGATGGTTTGAGCAAGCAGCTTAATGCACCAGTTATTCCAGCCGATGCCACAAGCGTAGAAGATTTGGAAAAGGTTTTCGCTCAGTCTGTTGAGCTCCTTGGTGGCAAAATCGACTTTGTGCTCCATTCAATCGGTATGAGCCCAAATGTTCGTAAGCGTCGCACATACGACGATCTCGACTACAACTATCTACAGAAAACACTCGACATCTCTGCTATTTCTTTCCACAAGATGTTGCAGGTTGCTAAGAAGCAGGATGCTATCGCAGAATATGGTTCTGTAGTAGCTCTCACATATGTTGCTTCACAGCGTACATTCTTCGGCTACAACGATATGGCTGATGCTAAGAGCATGCTCGAGAGCATTGCACGCAGCTTCGGTTACATCTATGGTCGCGAGAAACACGTTCGTATCAACACAATTTCTCAGTCGCCAACTCCTACAACAGCAGGTAAGGGCATCAAGGATATGGACAATCTTATGGACTTCGCCAACAAGATGTCTCCTCTTGGCAATGCTACTGCTGAGGATTGCGCTAACTACTGCGTGATGATGTTCAGCGATTTCACTCGCAAGGTGACTATGCAGAACCTCTTCCACGATGGAGGTTTCTCATCAATGGGTATGAGCCTTCGTGCTATGAACCAGTATTCTAAGGACCTCGCTCCTTATGAGGATGAGAACGGCAAGGTTATCTATGGATAATTAAACCCACATTTCGATTATAAACAAAGAAGCCACTTTCGTAGCGTTACGGGAGTGGCTTCGTTTGTATAATATCATATTTATTGTCGTAGAATTTAAACAGGACAAAATGAAAAAGAATATTTTAATCTTCGGATTAGCCTTGCTGCTGCCACAGCTCAGTCAAGCTAAGACCATATTTGTTTCTCCTAATGGTAATGATTCTGCTAATGGAACAATAGAGGCTCCATTGGCTTCGCTTCCTGCAGCATACCAAAAGGTGGAGTCGGGAGATACTGTCTATTTCAGAGGCGGAATCTATCATATTACCGACGAACAGGTGATGAAGTTTCATAAGAACTACGCATTCGTGTTTGCTTTGGAAAAGGCAGGAACAGCTTCTAAGCGTACTTGCTTCATGGGCTATCCTGGCGAGCGTCCTGTGTTTGACTTTTCAGCTTTGCAGTTAGAAGGAAAATATCGCATTGGCGCATTCTATTTGGGTGCCGACTATCTTCATTTGCGCAACTTCGATATTATCGGTGTTCCTGTCCGCATAAAGGGGCACACACAGTCTGAATGCATATCAGCACGCCTTGGCTCTTATTGCATAGTGGAAAATATAGCTATGCACGACAATATGGCTATTGGCTATTATCAAACTGCGGGCTCCTACAACTTGGTGCAAAACTGCGATGCTTACAACAACTACGATGACTTTTCCGAGGGTGCTTATGGAGGCAATGTCGATGGTTTTGGTTGCCATGTGCAACAGACAACAGATGTTGGCAATGTGTTCCGCTATTGTCGTGCTTGGCGCAACTCCGACGATGGCTTCGACCTAATCCATTGCTTTGCGCCTGTAGAGATTGATCATTGTATTGCCATGTACAATGGCTTCCGTCCAACAGCCGATTTCAAAAACACAACAGAATTCGTTAGTGCTGGCGATGGCAACGGCTTTAAAGCTGGAGGATGGGGAATGAAACCACACGTTACAAGATGTCCTGAAAAATGTCCACAGCACTATGTGCATCATTGTTTGGCTTACCAAAACAAGGCAAATGGCATTTACTCCAACCATCATCTTAGTGGAAATAAGTGGGAATACAACACCTCGGCAATGAATCGTCATGATAATTATAATATGGTAAACCGAAAGTCTACGGCAATCAATGTTGATGTTGCTGGCTACGACCATATATTAATAGGAAATGTGTCGTGGAATCCACGTGCGCAGCATATTGCAAAATGCGATACTGCCCGCTCTTCATTAATCAACAATACTTTTGCTCCTAATGCTATCAGCGTTTCCGATGCCGACTTCGTTTCTACAGACCCTTCCCGTCTCTTTGTTGCTCGCGATGCTGATGGCAATCTGCCGGCAATAGACTTCCTTGTTGCAAAAAAAGAGTCTGTACTATCTAAATTAGGATTAGGTTGGAATATTGAATTATAACGGCTGCTATGTTGTTTTATAAAAGTAGCCTTTTGTTTTCTTTGTACTTTCAAAATAAAAGCTTATCTTTGCCAACGTATATAGAATAAAAAGATAGTTATGGAACCAAAAATAGGAGATATTATGAAGGTTAATCCTTCTTTGACAGGTTTGACCGACTGGATTGAAGGTCAAGTTATTGATGTTGAGCACAATCCTTTTATGGGCGAAATTACCTTTACGCGGTAACAATGTTACCGAAGTGCGGTAACAAGATTTTTGC
>ERZ1031540.401-NODE-401-length-10544-cov-6.882925_pt1 | contig 10544 bp, 8 predicted proteins | sample MGYA00519031_ERZ1031540 | MGnify/ENA primary metagenome ERZ1031540 (study PRJEB33719, sample SAMN04261166) | wastewater metagenome | biome: rural village; feature: human; material: feces | host: Homo sapiens | place: El Salvador | collected 2013-01-07 ... | reverse complement strand
CGAATTTTGGATTGCGAATACATTTTGCCGGAATAAAAATTTTTCTTAAATAATAGATAAAATTATTATATCATAAATATAGAAATTTTCAATATTAGATTTATAGCTAATTTTAGGACTGCCGTTATGTCAAATTAGAAGTATTGTATATGGTGAAAATAACTAAATATAAAGAATATCACTATCATTTTAAACGAATTTAAGTAGGTTTATTTGTGCAATTAACTAAATTCTTTTGCTAATTCTTTAACACTTTAAAGCGTTATTGACAACCAATTTTTACTGTGATAAAATTGAGTTATTAAAAATAGAGAGGAACTCTATTTGGGAGGAAAAAACAATGAAAAAAATATTAGCAATGCTTTGTGTTGTTGCTATGGCTCTATGTGCAACTGCTTGTGGCAGTAGCTCAAACAGTTCAAGTAGTGACGCAAACAAAAGTTACAAAATCGGTATCTGTCAGCTTATTCAGCATCCTGCTCTTGATGCTGCAACAAAGGGATTTAAGGATTATTTAACAGAAAAACTTGGCGACAAGGTATCTTTCACAGAACAGAACGCTGCAGGTGACTCAGCTACTTGTGCTACAATCTGTAATCAGTTTGCTTCTGACAATGTTGATTTGATTCTATCAAACGGTACTGCTGCTTTACAGGCTGCAGTTTCTGCAACAAAGACTATTCCTATCCTAGGTACTTCAATTACAGATTACGGTTCAGCTCTTGGTATTGACAACTGGACAGGTACTACAGGTGCTAATGTATCAGGTACAACAGACCTTGCTCCACTTGACGAACAGGCTGATATGATTAATGAACTATATCCAAACTCTAAGAAGGTTGGTATTCTATATTGTTCAGGTGAACCTAACTCAAAGTATCAGGCAACAACAATTACAGACTACCTAAAGAAACTTGGCAAGACAGTTAAAGAATTTACTTTTGCTGACTCTAATGATGTAGCTTCTGTTACAAAGACAGCTTGTGGTGAAAGTGATGTTCTTTATGTTCCAACAGATAACACAGCTGCTAACTGTGCTAAGACAGTTAACAATGTTGCTCTAAAGGAAAAGACACCAATCATTGCCGGTGAAGAAGGTATCTGCTCAGGTTGTGGTGTTGCAACACTTTCAATCAGCTACTATGACCTTGGTTATGCAACAGGCGAAATGGCTTATGATGTTCTTGTAAATGGCAAAGACATTTCTAAGATGGAAGTTAAGTCAGCTCCTAAGTTTACAAAGGAATACAATGTTGAAATTTGTAAGGCTCTGGGTCTAGAAGTTCCATCAGATTACAAGGCTATTGGCGAAGATAAGTAATTAAAATTTACTAAACAAAAATAGGGGTTGGCTTATGTCAACCCCTAATTAATAAAGTCAGTTCAAAGGCATATAAATGTGTTTCAAGGTAGAAAATACATTTATATGCTTTTGGGCGTAATTATAGGAGGATAAAAATGGACGCTATTATGTCATACTTTAGCTCCCTTAGTCCACTACAACTTCTAAATAATTTACCCGGTGCAGTTGCTCAAGGTATTATTTGGGGTATTATGGCTTTGGGAGTTTACATTACTTTTAGGTTACTTGATGTTGCTGACCTTTCAGTTGACGGTACTTTTACAACCGGTGGTGCAGTAACTATTATGTTAAAACTTGCAGGTTTCCCTATGTGGTCTTGCTTAATTATTGCAGTACTTGCCGGACTTGTGGCAGGTTTTGTTACAGGTATTTTACATACTAAGTTAGGTATTCCGGCTATTCTTGCAGGTATCTTAACACAGATTGCTCTATATTCTATTAACCTAAGAATTATGGACTTCTCATCAAATAAATCATTTGCTTTTGGTGAAAAGGATTTGTATGTTACTCTTGGCAATGTACCACAGGCAATTATTGTTTCTGCTATTTTTGTATTAGCACTTATTGCTTTGTTATATTGGTATTTTGGTACAGAACAAGGTTCAGCACTTAGAGCAACAGGTAGTAACCACTCAATGAGTAGCGCACAAGGTATCAATATTTCAACAATGAAAGTAATCGGTCTTTCATTATCAAATGGTATCGTAGCACTTTCAGGTGGTTTAATGACTCAGTATCAAGGCTTTGCCGATATTAACCAAGGTAGAGGTGCTATCGTAACAGGTCTTGCAGCAGTTATTATCGGGGAAGCTATCGGTATGGCTATCTTAGGCAAGAAGATGAACTTTATCGGTAAACTTGTTTTTGTTGTAATCGGTGGTATTATCTATTACTTTATTATGACAATTGTATTGTGGCTAAAGTTAAATTCAAACGACCTAAAGCTATTTACTGCAATTATCGTTGCATTGTTCCTAGCAGTTCCTTACTTAAAGTCAAAGAGTAAAAGTTCATTTAGTAAAGCTAAAAAGAGAGGAGAGAAGTTAGATGCTAAAGATTAATTCTATTGAAAAAACCTTTAATCCCGGTACAATTAATGAAAAGAAAGCACTGGACAAAGTTTCTCTCCACCTTAATCCCGGTGACTTTGTTACTATTATTGGTGGTAACGGTGCAGGTAAATCAACTTTGATGAATGCTATTACAGGTGTATGGCCTGTTGATAACGGTAGCATTATCCTTGACGGTGTAAATGTTACAGGTTTACCTGAATATAAAAGAGCAAAATTTATCGGTAGAGTTTTCCAAGACCCTATGATGGGTACTGCTCCTGATATGCAGATTATTGAGAACTTAGCCCTTGCCTATAGACGAGGCAAGAAAAGAACTTTAAAGTGGGGAATTACTAAGAAAGAAAAAGAAATGTTCCACGAAAAGTTAAAGATTTTAGGCTTAGGACTTGAGGACAGAATGACATCAAAGGTAGGACTTCTTTCCGGTGGTCAAAGACAGGCTTTAACTCTTCTTATGGCATCTTTACAAACACCAAAGTTACTACTTCTTGATGAACATACTGCAGCACTTGACCCTACAACTGCTGCTAAGGTTCTACAGATTTCTGAAGAAATTATTGAGAGAGATAAGTTGACTGCAATGATGATTACTCATAATATGAATGATGCTATTGTTCATGGTAACAGACTTATTATGATGAACAACGGTCAGATTATCTATGATGTTCAAGGTGAAGAAAAGAAGAAACTAACAAAAGCTGACCTTATGGCTAAATTTGCTGAGATTGCCGGTGAAGATGCTGAGTCAGACAAAATGTTGTTATCTTAACTTAATAAATAACAGAAAGGTCGGTACAATAAGTACCGACCTTTTTTCATAGAAAAATTTAGTTAAGTTGTTCTCTGATTTTGTTTTGAATAATATTAGAACAAATTTCTGCCATTTCTTCGGGAGTTTCCTTCATACCATTATTAAGCCAACTTTCAATTATGCCCAAAACACCAAACACCATAAAAGAAAAGTAATGCTCTGCTGCATTAGTATCACCAAAGTGATTTGTAAATTTACTATGCAAGAACTTAATCAGCTTTTTAGTAAAGGCAATTTCACCTCTATCAGAAAGCATAACCTGACAAAATTCATTGTTGTTCTTTACAAAGATAAAAACTTCTCTGAAAAGTTCTTCGTTTAGAACATCATCTTGCTTGTCAATAGGAACAAGAAATTCATCAAGCTCCCTAAACATATCGTCCTCAATTTGTTCTAACATATCAAATACATCTGTATAATGAAGATAAAAAGTCCCTCTGTTAATGTCTGCCTTGTCACACAACTCTTTTACCGTAATGTGTTTCACACTTTTCTCTTTCATTAGAGAAAGTAGTGAACTTTTTAGAACGGCCCTGGTTTTCCTAATTCTTCTGTCCTGTGTACCCATAAAATTTCACCTTCTCAACACAATTTACAAGTATGTTCATTATCATTCATATGGTTGCAAATTGCTTATTGTGTTTTTTTACAATACTAGTATAATAGAAAATGTTCAAGAAATCAACACTATGTTTAATTTTTTTATGAGGTGATTGTATGAGTAAAAAGAGAAAAACTTTCATACTCAAGGTCTTACCGATTATTGCGATTTGTATTGTAATGTTGATTCCATCAATATACGCTTGTGTATTCTTGGGTTCAATGTGGGATCCTTATGGTAACATAGGTGACCTACCGGTAGCTGTGGTGAATTATGACAAATCCGTTGAGTACAATGACAAAACATTGTCCATTGGGGATGACCTTGTAGACAAACTAAAGGATAATGATTCCTTGAAATTCAATTTTGTTGATAGCGATACAGCTGAACAAGGTATTGAGAATGGTACATATTATATGGTAATTACCATTCCGAAAGATTTTTCCAAAAATGCAACAACTTTGATGGATGCAAATCCTAAGAAGATGGAGCTTGACTACAAAACTAATCCGGGCAAAAACTACATTGCCTCTAAGATGAGTTCAACTGCTTTGGAAAAAATCAAAACAGAAATCGAACATACAGTAACAGAAACTTATACACAGACAGTTTTTGATACTATTGGAGATACAGCTGATAGCCTTTATGATGCAGTTGATGGTGCACAGAAGCTAAATGACGGTGTTGGTAAACTTTCAGATGGTAATGACACTATTACAACTAACCTAAAGACTTTGGCAGATAGCTCAGTAACATTTGCTAATGGTGCAAATACTCTAAACACAGGTCTTGTAACATATACTAATGGTGTTACATCATTAAATTCCGGTGCTTGGAGAATTAAAGTAGGTCTTGATACATTAAACAGCAATGTACCTACTCTTTCAAGTGGTATTAGTGCTTTAGCAAATGGTGGTGTATCACTAAAAGACGGTATCAAAACTTATACTGACGGTGTTGCAACTGCTAACACAGGTGCTCAAACACTTAACAAAAATTCAAGTACACTAAATAACGGTGTTTCTACTTTGCATAACGGTACAACAACTTTAAAGTCCGGCCTAAAGACATATACTGCCGGTGTTGCAACTGCTAACACAGGTGCTCAAACATTGTCACAAAGTTCAAGCACACTTAACAGTGGTGCTTTTTCTCTAAAGACAGGTTCAAGCATATTGTCAACAGGTACTTCAACTTTAAAGTCAGGACTTAACACAATGTCCGGTGAACTTGCAAAGTCAGTAACTGATGAAAATGCAGAAAAGCTAAAGAAACTTTCAAGTGGTCTTACTTCTCTAAACAGTGGTATTTCTCAGTTAAACGATAGCCTACAAAACGCAGAAGAGTCAACACTTGAAAGCGACCTAACAACTGTTGGTGTTGATATTACAACTGCCGGTACTGAACTAAAATCAGTATCAGATGGTCTTACATCTTTACAAAAAGAAATTTCAACAATTTCTTCATCAAGTTGGTTTAAGAGCCTTGATGCAGCAACTCAAGCATCTGTAATTAACGGTTTAAAATCTTCAGCAAAAGAAATCGGTGCAGGTTTACAGGGAGTACAGTCTAACTTAACAACTGCCGGTGCTGATCTAAAGACAGCAGCTTCAACAGCTAAAGAAGTTGGCAAGTCAGTTGATACTGTAAAGAAATCAGTAAAGAAGATTAGTGATAACTCAGAATTACTACTACCTACTGCAAGTAAGCAAGTAACTGCACTATATAGTGGTTTAAGTTCAGTTAAGGATACACTTGATACAAAGCTTATCCCAGGTGCTACTGCTCTTGAAATTGGTGCTTCTCAGCTAGATGGTGGTATTGATACTCTAAAAACAGGTTTATCAACATACACAGGTGGTGTTGATACTCTTGCAAAGGGTACAAAACAGTTAAATGACAACAGTAAGAGCCTTAACGATGGTGCTAAGAGCCTAAATGACGGTACTAAGTCACTAAAGACCGGTGTTACAACATACACAGGTGGTGTTAAGACACTTGCTGATGGTACTAAGAAATTAACTGATAACAACAAGACTCTTAATAAGGGTGCTACCGATTTATCAAAGGGTGCTAATAAACTAAAAGACAGTGTACCAACACTTTCAAGTGGTATTGAACAACTATTTAACGGTTCAACAGCTCTTGCAAATGGTACAAAACAGTTAATGGATAACAATGATAAGCTTGTTTCCGGTAGTAAAGAACTTGCAAGTGGTGCAACAAAGATTTCTGATGGTGCAGATAAACTTCATGATGGTTCAAAGACTTTAGGTAAGGGCTTAACAACAGTTGATAAGGGCGTTACAACTCTTAAGAAAGCACTTAAGAAGGGTGCTGATACTGCTAAGAATACAACAATCTCAAGTAAGCAGAAGAAGATGTTTGCTTCTCCTGTAAATGCAAATGAAACTCAGGTTTCTAAGGTAGCTAACAACGGTTCAGCTATGGCAGCATATATGATGTGTGCAGGCCTTTGGGTAGCAGGTATTTCATTCTGTGTTGTAACCGGTGCAGAAAATGACCCTAAGCGTATCAGAAGAAAGAAGAAACTTTGGATTAGAAAACTTCTTGAACTTGCATTATTTGCAGTTGGTGCAGGTGCAGTTCTGGTAACACTTCTAATTAATGTTAATGGTATGGATCCTGCTTATGTTGGCAGAACATTTGCTTTAGCTATTATGACTTCTGTAGCATTTACAGCAATTGCATACTTCTTCAACATTATCCTTGGTAAGGTTGGTTCATTCGCATTACTTGTTCTTCTAGTTCTACAACTTGGTTGTGCCGGTGGTACATATCCACTTGACCTTTCACCAAGTATCTACAGAACAATGAAACCATTCTTCCCATTCTCTTATGCAGTTGACGGATTTAGAATGACAATTGCTACAGGTCAGAATATTACAGGTATTATGCTTGTACTTGCCGGTTTTGCAGCAGTATTTATTGCACTAAGCATTATTGTAACTACAGTAAAGGTTAAGAGTAAGAATGAAAAGAAATATGGTCTATCAAGACTACTTGATGAGGCTTTCTCAGTTCCATTTAAGGATTAATTAGATTATTCCGTATATTCTTCCAAAATATAATAACAAAATGCAAAGCACTCTTGAATTTAATTCAAGGGTGTTTTTGTTTGTTTAAAATGTATACTAACTTGTGCAATATATACAAATGTGGTGTGACATTTTTCATATACGAATATTGTAAAAATGTAACATTTTTTTATAATATATGTTATAATAATGGTGATGGATTGTAAGTTAATTCAACAATATATAATGGGAATAATTGACAAATTTCCTGTAGAAAGATAAACTAAGGAGGATATGTATGAAAAGGACAATATCAATTATTTTATCGGTAATGATGATTTTATCATCATTTGTAGGGGTATCTGCTTTTGCAGTAACAACTGAAACTTGTAGTATAGAATATGTTTCATCAAATAATGTTACTATTTCAAATACAGATAAAACTGTAAAGAAAGGTGACTCATATGTTGCGACTATTACATCAAATATTGTCAAAAATTTTGATGGTATGGATGTAAGAGCGATGATGGGGGATCAAATTATTTATCCACAAAAAATAACAGACGAATCATATAAGATTATTATTTCAAAAGTTACTGATGATGTTAAGATTATTGCAAAGGCTTATGAAAAAACTGCCGATACATCCGAAGTTATCGGTAATAGCAGGTATATTTCTATTAGCCGTAACCTTGTAAATTGTACATCATCAGGTAAGTCAAATGTTGTATTAAGTGGTTGTCATTATAGCGAGATAATTACTCCAAACGATGGCTATAAGCTAACTACTGTAATCTATTATGGATTGATGAAAGAAAATGATGGCGATTATTATTATCAACAGTATATTTGTAAAGATAATGGTGACGGCACATATTATGTAAGTTGTGATAAAGAGATAAATATTATTTATGCAGTTGCAGAGCCTACAACTGTACCAATAGTTAAAGGTAAAATAAGTTTAAGTAAAAATAGTCTTACCCTTGCAAAAACAAACAAGAATATTTCTACCAAGCTAGTAGCAACTGTTACACCAAGTGAACTAACAAATAAAAGAGTTATTTGGTCCTCAAGTAACAGTAAAGTTGCAAAAGTAGATAAGAACGGTAAGGTGACAACTGTATCAAATGGATTTTGCACAATTACTGCTAAACTGGCAAGTGATAATACAATTAAATCCATTTGTAAAGTAAAAGTTGTTCAGAAAGCAACCAAGATTAAACTAAATGTAAATAACAAAACTTTGAAAAAAGGTAGTGCTTATACACTAAAAGCAACTGTAAATCCTAACACAACAAGCAACAAGAAAGTTACTTGGAAAACAAACAAAAAGCTTGTTGCTACTGTAAATTCAAAGGGTAAGGTTATTGGTAAGAAAAAGGGTAAAGCAGTAATTACTGTATCAACAACTGATGGCAGTAAAAAGTCTGCAAAATGTAAGATTACAGTAAAATAACGATAGATAAAGTAGCTTTCATTTGGAAGCTACTTTTTACTTTTTTAAGTTAAAAGTATGTCAAAAAATCTTTAAACAAAAGTTAATATGATAAAAAATAGCAAATAATAAAGAAAAATGCTTGATAAAATACTGAAAAAAGATTATAATTACCTTGTATGAGAGGACTTTCTCAAACAAATCAAAGAAAGGAGTTAAGTACAATGAATTATTCTAATGAAGTAATGAATATGTGTACTGTAACAAAAGGACCAAAGCACGGTCCTGCACCTATTCCTGAAGAAGGTAAATGGGTAAAATCTTATGAAATCAAAGATATTTCAGGTTTTTCACATGGTATTGGTTGGTGTGCTCCTCAGCAGGGCGCATGTAAGCTATCACTAAACGTAAAAGATGGTATTGTTGAAGAAGCTCTTGTAGAAACAGTTGGTTGCTCAGGTATGACTCACTCAGCTGCTATGGCTGCAGAAATTCTACCTGGCAAGACTCTACTAGAATGTCTAAACACAGACCTTGTTTGTGATGCTATTAACACAGCTATGAAGAACATTTTTGAACAGCTAGTATACGGTCGTTCACAGACTGCTTTCTCAGAAGACGGTCTTCCAATCGGTGCCGGTCTAGAAGACCTTGGTAAGGGCCTTCGTTCACAGGTTGGTACTATGTTCTCAACAAAGGCTAAGGGTGTTCGTTTTATGGAAATGGCAGAAGGCTATGTTCTTAAGACAGCTCTTGACGAAAATGACGAAGTTATCGGTTACCAGTTTGTAAATCTTGGTAAGATGATGCAGGATATTCGTCATGGTGTTACACCGGATGAAGCATATAAAAATAACATTGGTCAGTACGGTCGTTTTGATAACGCTGCTAAGTACATTGACCCAAGAGAAGAATAATCAGTAAGGAGGAGATTTAAACATGGCAGTTACATTTGAAAGTATGGAAAGAAGAATGCCAAAAATCGAGAAGTGCCTTGCTGAAAATGGTATCGGTTCTCTTGAAGAGGCAAGACAGCTATGTCTAGATAACGGCTTTGACCCAGACGAAATCGTTAAGGGTGTTCAGCCAATCGCATTTGAAAACGCTAGCTGGGCTTATACACTAGGTTGTGCTATCGGTCTTAAGAAGGGCGTTAAGTCTGCTGCTGAAGCTGCTGAAGCTATCGGCGTAGGTCTTGAAGCATTTACAATCCCTGGTTCTGTTGCAGAACAGAGAAATGTTGGTCTAGGTCACGGTAACCTAGGTGCAATGCTACTTAGAGACGAAACAAAGTGTTTCGCATTCCTAGCAGGTCACGAATCATTCGCTGCTGCTGAAGGTGCTATCGGTATTGCTAGAAACGCTAACAAGGCTAGAAAAGAACCACTAAGAGTTATCCTTAACGGTCTTGGTAAGGATGCTGCTTACATCATCTCAAGAATTAACGGTTTCACATATGTTGAAACAGACTTTGACTTCTTCAACAGCGAACTAAAGGTTGTTCGTGAAGTTAAGTTCTCTGATGGTGAAAGAGCTGCTGTTCGTTGCTACGGTGCTAACGATGTTCGTGAAGGCGTAGCTATCATGCAGAAGGAAAACGTTGGTGTTTCAATTACAGGTAACTCAACTAACCCAACTCGTTTCCAGCATCTAGTTGCAGGTACATACAAGAAGTGGGCTATTGAAAATGGCGTTAAGTACTTCTCAGTTGCTTCAGGTGGTGGTACAGGTCGTACACTTCATCCTGATAACATGGGTGCAGGTCCTGCTTCATACGGTCTAACAGACTCAATGGGTAGAATGCACGGTGATGCTCAGTTTGCCGGTTCTTCATCAGTTCCTGCTCATGTAGAAATGATGGGTCTTATCGGTATGGGTAACAACCCAATGGTTGGTGCTACAGTTGCTTGTGCAGTTGCAGTTTACGAAAGCCTAAATAAGTAATTCATTACTTTATATATTAGGGAGTGTATTTTACACTCCCTTTTTTCTTGCAAAAATTCTTACTTTATGTTATATAATAGGTAAGGGTTGTGATAATATGAAGGATAAGCTAACGGGTAAGCAAGTGGTTATTATGCTATCAATCATTGCTTTGGCAGTTGGGCTTTTTGTCGGTGGTATGGAACTTACCGACAGATATAAGAAAACTATAGTGAATACCTATGACCTCATCCCATTTGAGTTTGCGCTCTGCGGTCTTCTCGTCAGCCACACCGTCCT
>ERZ1031540.392-NODE-392-length-10582-cov-5.748931_pt1 | contig 10582 bp, 7 predicted proteins | sample MGYA00519031_ERZ1031540 | MGnify/ENA primary metagenome ERZ1031540 (study PRJEB33719, sample SAMN04261166) | wastewater metagenome | biome: rural village; feature: human; material: feces | host: Homo sapiens | place: El Salvador | collected 2013-01-07 ... | reverse complement strand
AAGAATGTAAAAGGCAACATAATGACCACAGCTGATGTGTTTGGTGGTGAGCTTGACCCTAAGGGTAATCATACAAAGCCTCTTCACACTTACACAATTATAAACGCTATTAACGACCATAATGTTCTGAAATTTAAGGTAGAATATCATACACAAATGGCTACTACAGCCGAAGGGCAGAAGGTGGAGAATACAAACTATCTCGACCCAAAGCGTATAGAAACAAACGTTAGGTATCTGCTTAAACATTTCGACATTAAGACAAAGCGAACAAGCCTATGGAATGCCAAGGTGCTGACGAATGTTGCCGAGGTTGTGAAGAACTTCAAGCGCAAAAAAGAAGACCACGTTGAGGAGGTATGGGAGAAACAGGGACAATCTGGCTTTAACTCTATCCTTGCTTGTGACAGCGTGCAGATGGCAATGGAATACTACAAGGAGCTGGAACGTCAGATGGCAGAGCCTGGAGCTGAACAGTTGCGTATTGCTACTATTTTCACCACACAAGCAAATGAAGCAGAAGACGAGAATGGCACCATTGAGGAGAACCCCGAAGACGTGAACGGTCTTGACGCTACAAGTAAGGACTTTCTGGAGTCGTGTATACAGAAATACAACAAGACTTTTGGAACTTCGTACGATACAAGCGCGGAGAAGTTTCAAAACTACTATAAAGATTTGTCTTTGCGCACAAAGAATAAGGAAATCGACATACTTATTGTCGTAGGAATGTTCCTTACTGGTTTCGACGCTAAGTGTATGAATACGCTGTGGGTTGATAAGAATCTAAAAATGCAAGGATTGCTGCAAGCCTACTCTCGTACAAACCGAATACTCAACGCACTCAAAAACTGTGGCAATATTGTATGTTTCCGCAACCTTGAAGATGCTACAAATCGTAGTTTCGGACTATTCGGAGATGCTAATGCCAACAGCATAATTCTGTTGCGAACATTTGAGGAATACTATAATGGCTATGAAGAAGACGGTAAACACATAGACGGCTACCGCGAACTGGCAGAGGCATTGTTGAAGCTATTCCCTTTGGAAGAACTCAACCCGTCTATTGCTTACGAGAAGAAAGTAGCTTTTGTACGTCTGTATGGACAATTGCTTAAATCAACAAATATTCTTGTTAGTTTCGACCAGTTTAATCCCGAAACCACTGAGGAACGTAACGCAGTCCGCATAATTAAAGAAGGAGAACTTCAAGACTACCAATCATGGTATCTTGTCTTCCGTGACGAGCTAACTGGTGGAGGCACTGGCGGAGGCGGTAATGGTGGCGACACAGGAGGTGGTAAAGGCACCGAAGGCTTGGAGTTTGAGATGGAACTTATAAATCAAGTAGACATTGATATTCCGTACATTCTTGCTCTCGTCAAGAAATATCACGATAGTAACTGCGAAGATACTGAGCTGATGAAGAGCATTATAAGAAGTGTAACTTCAAGTCCAAACTTGCGTGAAAAGAAAGATATTATTGATGGTTTTATACAAACCATTAAACCTAACACCGAAATTGACATCTTTGATGAATGGCAACGTTTTGTGAATGAAAAGCGAGAAGAAGAGTTGTCTACCATCATCGGTGACGAAAAACTTAAGGAAGACAACGCACGCGAGTTTATGAATAAGGCTTTGCGTGACGGCTACGTTGAAGAAAGTGGAATGGAAATCACAAAGGTACTGCCACCAATGCCTGTGTTTGGAGCAGGAAAATTGAGGGAGCAAAAAAAGAAATCGGTGATTGACAAATTCAAACATTATATTGAACGATTCAAAGATTTATAAATATAATTGATCCAAAAATAAATTGATAAATAGGAGCCTATCCCTATAGGTAGGTACACATTAAGCGTTGTCAGCAAGATGTAATCTTATCGCTCAGAAACGACCAACTTCTAAAGAAGATAAGCAACTCCAAGGATGACAACAAGCGGCGCTCATGTGTGTAGAGTTGATAACTTCTACTACGTGGGCAATACTTGTATGTACAATCTGGAGTTAGGGCTTTGGTCGGCCTCTGAGCGATGATTGCGTATGGGTGTTTGCCCACGCTTTTAAACAAAATGACAAACATCAAAACTAATTACCTAAAAAACTTGGAATCGCTAAAGATAGCGTATTCTAATTGCTATGGCGACTGTGTTGGAGATATTAAGGTGCTCAAACTCTCGCTTCTAATTGCTATGTTTGAAAGTGGCGACATGTTTGAAAAGATAGGGAAAAAGTTAGAAAAAAACTTTCTCTTAGATATTGACCGAGATGTAGACTATTCAGAATGGAGTAAGCCTGAAACATGGTACGCTATGAAAACAAAACCCATTAGGAATAGTTCTTCTCTAAACTACGAATCTTTGTGTATGGAAGAAAAAGCTTCGCTTGCCAACCGACTTGCAGACATGCTGCCGCCAGAACCCGAAACTGCAACAGATAACATAAAAAAGGGTAAAGACCTTAATATAACGGAGTCTATTACATATGCAGAAAGAGTGAAGTTTAGGGAAACAATTAATAATCTGAATAATGAAAATGTGATTAATACAATTCTGCTCGACTATGCAATAGATAAAGCGATGAAGAGATTGTGTGCAGCCTTGTACAATATCTCTACATTTATAGAAAATATTAATAAAAATACAAAATACTATGTATCGCTATACAACACCCAATTGTTTGAATATAACAATACGATTGGAAACGCTGTAAGCAACAAATACAAAGAATGGAAAAATCGTTTTTGTGAAGAGCAAATAACTGAAGACTCCATAAAGGAACATGTAGAGAAGGCTATCGTTGAACTTCTAAAGGCAGAGGTGTTTGACAATATAGAAGCAAACACTAAAAGAAAGAAATATGCTGAGTTTAAAGAAGAAATAGATTTTGATGATTATGACATACCTAAGAAAAAGAGACCGTACGAATTGTATGCTCGATTCAAAAGCATTTACGCACTGAAAAATGGATTGTACATCGTTAATGAAGAAAACGCAGGGCGACTTCTTTTTAAGCTAAGAAAAGATGTATACAAGTTAGAAGCTTTTTTTACGTTTCAACAAACACTTAATCATGCCTACAAAGACATTAAAGCAATCCATAAAGAGAAAGAAGTTTGTAGTATTTTTGATGATATTGACTTTAGCAAGCTGAAGTGCAGATTTAGCGAGGAACAAGTGAAAGCGTCTGGCATAAAAGAACATCCTAATATTGTGCTTGCTATAATTGACCATATGTGTAATGAAAAGACACAAAAAAGTTATTGGCTCACGTTTTTCGCTGTACTTCTGGAAAAAGAATGGATAGATGACAATATGAACGCATTTTGTAATAGTATGAATTCACTCTTTGATGTTAATTTGGATAGAACTACAATGTGCAAGAAAAGAAAGGAAGAAGGCACGGATATAGTTTTTTGGTCGGAAGCAGATGTACGCACAAAGAAAAAGAAAGAGTTTGGACTTAAGTTTAAAACATATATTGAAAAGTATTTAGAATATTGGCACAATTTGGCAACCTATGATCTCATTTAGATAATATGCTATTAAGACTTGATGCCACAAAATCATAGGACTTAATACCACAATATAAAATACTTTATACCACACTTAAAATAGTTAGCACCACTCGTACCACAAGGTATGGGTGGTGTTTTTTATTTTTCCCTACTTTTGCCCTCGTAATCCTCACGGCATACTTCGGTTGCCTGTGTGGGGTTGCGAGTTTTTTTATTAACAATATTAATTTTAAAACATTCGGAGAAATGAAGAATGAAATTAAGATTTTTGAGAGTCCGGAGTTTGGACGGATTCGGACGGTGAATGATGAGAAGGGTGAACCTTGGTTTTGCTTGAAAGATGTATGCAAGGTGCTTGGGTTGAAGCAGGGAGATGTGTGCCGACGACTTGCAGATGGGTTGGTTTCAACCCAACCCATCACCGACTCGCTTGGAAGAACGCAGATGGCTAACTTCGTTAACGAGGACGGTCTGTATGATGTAATCCTTGACAGTCGCAAGCCTTCGGCAAGGGCTTTCCGCAAGTGGGTAACCTCTGAGGTGCTTCCGCAGATTCGCAAGACTGGTGGCTACATTCCTCTTGATAAAGAGGACGACGAGAAGACGATTCTTGCCAAGGCGCTAAAGATTCTGAACCGCACGCTGGAGCAGAAGGATGAGCTGATAGAGGCGCAACGACCAAAGGTTGATTTTGCCGAGGCGGTGACCACGGGCGACGGTTGTATTCTGATTAGCGAGCTGGCAAAGTTGCTCACACGCAATGGCTATCCTACAGGGCGCACACGATTGTTCCGCTGGCTGCGCAACAATGGCTACATCTTCAAACGCTCTACGGAACCAATTCAGCGATGGGTGGAGGAAGGAATCTTCGCAACTTCCGTAACGATGATTAAAACACATCACGGATCGGAAGAGAGAGTGACAACAAAGGTGACTGGCAAAGGTCAGGAGTATTTCTTGAGAAAATTAAAGCCTCACCCCCAACCCCTCTCCAAAAGAGAGGGGAGTAATTACCCTGAGGGCACCGACTTTCCAACAAAAAATATTCACTTATATATTAACAATTAACAAATTCCTCGTATTCCCCCACAAAGACTATTCACTCCCCTCTCTTTTGGAGAGGGGCTGGGGGGGAGGCTAATTATTATTTAATTATGGAAACAAAGATCATGAGAGTGGTGCAGCAGGGCGAGGCTTTCGCTGTACAGAGCCAAAAGGCAGAGAACGGACAGACCATGAAGTGCAACATCATGTTGCAGGAGATGGGCGGTAAGTATGAGAACCAATATGTGGCAGCTATTCTTGGCAACTTGGCTACAAACAAGTTCACCCCTGGCGACATCGTAGCTGCAACGATGAGATTCTCAACAAGAGAGTATAATGGTGCTCACTACCAAGATATTCTTGTTACGGATATAAAGTGCCTCACCCCCGACCCCTCCCCAAAGGGGGGAGGGGAGTAATTACCCTAAAAGGCGAACTTAATTAATTATTTTTAGCCATCACCCCTTTCCCCACAAAGACTATTCACTCCCCTCTCTTTTGGAGAGGGGTTGGGGGTGAGGCTGTTTTAACCCTGAGTTGAATTGCGGAGGATATTCCATGGTAAAGTGCACAAGATTCCGATGTTCTTCTCGCTAAATCAACAAAAGATTATGAATCATACAAATAACGGAAAGAATATTTCCAAAAGAAACACAAACAACAATTCGAGCAACGATTCGAACAATAGTATAACCAACAATAATATTAACGGCTGCAATCACGTGCAGCTGGGCGGTATGGCTCACTACGACGAGAGGCGGTATTTCATGTTTGCGCCAGACTACTGTGTGCCAAATGCGGTGCTGAGAGTACGGAGGATGTGCGGAGTGGCACAGCAGATGACTGACGGCACATTTGAATTCGTGTCTCAGCCAAAGCCAAGAACGCAGTCGAAGCTGATAAAGAAATTGGCGCACGGCAGAATTAGTCTGACCAAGGACAAGGCAATTCAGCTGACGCTAAAGGTGATGGCAAACGAGAACATCAACATCGCAGAGACTATTGCTGCAGAGGCTGCTGAGGGAGCTAACGCACTAATCGATTATCAACTAAGGAGATAAGGAATGAGCGTACATGTTATATATTATCAGAACGGGGCAAAGATAATGCGCCCCGTCGCTGACGAAAAAGAATATCGGCAGTTGCGAGATTCGGAGCGCAACAAGCATGCTGACAAACACCACATGGTGCAGATGAACTATTCGTGCTTGCCCAACGAGAATGGAGCGCTGAAGGGGGCAACAAGATTGAGCCGTTCGGTAGGCATGGACATCGACTTCGACCCAAAGGCTGCCGACTACGAAGAGAAGATGGCGAGTGTGCCAAATCTCGTTATGAGCAAGAAGGAGGAGTTGGGACTGCTGATGATGGAGCGATCGGCAGGCAAAGGCTACCACATAGCTTTCAGACGCAAGGCAGGAATGAGCCAAGAGGAAAACCTGAGGTGGGCTTCTCAGCTGCTTGGCGTGGAATACGACAAGGGAGCAAAAGACATTACTCGTGTGTTCTTCACGCCTCCATGCGAAAAATTGCTCTTCGTAGATAAGGAGCTGTTCGACAATAGCGAAATGGTGAATACGGAAGCAAAGAATACAGAAGCAAAGAATACAGAAGCAAAGAATACAGAACATTTGGATTGGCTTTCCCTTCGGTCGCCGAACTCTGTTTCTTCACTCTTCACTCTTCCCTCTTCACTTTCATATCTCGGTATTCCCTATGAGGAAATAATCCGCAAGTGGTGGGCTATGTACAACGACGGATGCGAACCTGTGAAGAACAATCGCAACACGCTGACCTTTGAGCTTGCGGTGAACCTTCGCCACATCTGCGGTTTCGACCGTCAGCTCTTGGATAAAATCATTCCTTGTTACGATGGTTTTCCGCAGTCGGAAAAGTTGGCTTGCATAGACTCTGCCCTGGGCGAGAAACGCACTCAGATGCCAAAGCGACTGAAGGACGTGCTGCTTGCCATCCGGCAGGAGCGACTGATGGATTCTGACGGAAATCAAGCCGAAACCGAAGGACTGGACGAAGCGCTGGCTAAAGACGATTTGTTCTACTACAACTCGCTGCCTAAGATGCCAATGGGCGTGAAAGATTCGGTAGATGCAGTTGGTCCACATTTGGCTCTGCCTGTGATTACAGCCATTTGTCCTGCCATCGGCATGTTGGCAACAGGCGTGAAGGTGGATGTGCACGGCAAGATGAACTCCTTGAACCTTATCTCTTACATATCTGGCGATTTCGCCTCAGGCAAGGGAAGCATAGACCCTGTGATTGATGCGTGGACAAGCGAAGTGAAACAGATGGACAAGATGTATCAGCAGCAGGAAGACGAGTGGCGAGCACGCAAACGAGCTGCCAAGAACAAGAAGGATCAGCCCGAAGAGCCGAAGTTGCCTGTGCGCTGTCTGACGTTGAACAATACCGTGGCTAACCTTGCCGAGCGACTGGCAAATACAGAGGGCAAACATGCCTTTTCGTTTACTCCAGAAGCTGACACGGTGGCGCAGAAATGGCGGTCGGCAATGAGCGATTTCTCTGTGATGTTGCGCCAAGCCTACGATGGCACAAGCTACGAGCGAGAGGCAAGAAGTGCAGATGCTGTGAATGTGCATATTGACCGCTTGTTGTGGAACGTGGTGATGTGCGGAACTCCCGACGCTCTTTATCGAGTTGTCACTAACTATACAGATGGTTTTCAAAGCCGAATAGCCTTGGCTCGCACTCCCGACAACACGTTTACACCACTCACCGAAAACCTCCACGTGTTGACCGAAAAGCAGCGTGACCGCATTGGTCAGATTGCCCACCTGTTGCCATTGATGCAGGGCGAGGTGGTGCTGCCAAAACTTGAAGCCAAGGGTAGAGAATGGCTCGAACAGGTGCGACTGGAGACGATGAAGAACGACGACAAGGTGAAGGCTCGCCAGCGCTTCCGCATCTGTCCTACCACGATGAGGATGATGACATGTCTGATGCTCTGCCGTGTGGCTTCTCTGCTCATCGACAAGCACGGACTGTCGGGAGCCGAAAAACTGCTCAAAACTCAGCCCAACCTGTGGAAAGAAATGATAGTAAAGCTACAGCAGCCATCCTTTCTTTCTGCCTTCGATGTGTTGGCAGACTATCAAATCGACAATGCCATGTATTTCTTCCGCGACCGCATAGAAGCCGCCTTCACGTCGAAAGACTATTGTCCGCGCGACGTTGCGGAGCGCACACGAAGAGGAAAGAACGACACCATCTTTTCGCGCCTCGACAACACGTTCAGTTATGAGCAAGCCCTGCAACACAGCATAGCCGTGAAGGGTGCCAACATTTCACGAAACGCTGTTTATCAGATGCTAAAAAACTGGCGCAGGCAAGGATTGATTGCAGATGTGGCGGGCAAGAAATATCAGAAGATTCAGAATGTGTAATAATGATTTGTGTCATTAAGTGTCATTAGTCATTTTGTCATTAAGGATTTCGATTAACCACCTTGATTTTTAGAATCAATATAAACAGAAGTGCACAGCTGACAGAAAAAGTCTGTAGGCTGTGCACTTTGGTGCTACAATATTTTTCTTTCCAGCTTTGTTGTAATATCAGATAAAAGTAGTATATTTGTGGCTACTAAACAATCAAAGCGTATAATATAGCCGAACATCATGGAACAAAATATACAACTTCGTCAGGCATGGGACTTTGTAGAGAATACTGGGCGTAGCGTTTTCCTGACAGGAAAAGCTGGGACTGGTAAGACTACTTTTCTTCGCACGGTGGTGAAAAAGAGTAGCAAGCAGACTATTGTGCTTGCTCCTACTGGTGTGGCTGCCATAAATGCAGGCGGCGTTACTATTCATTCTTTCTTCCAACTTCCATTGTCGCCGTATCTTCCTGGCACTAAGGTGAACACGATGTTTAACTTTAGCAAGGAGAAACGAAAGATTATTGCTTCGCTCGATATGATTATCATTGATGAGATTTCGATGGTGCGCAGCGACTTGCTGGACGCTATGGATGCTGTGTTGCGCCACTTCCGCGATTGGCGTAAGCCTTTTGGCGGTGTGCAACTGCTGATGATTGGCGACTTGGCGCAGCTTACTCCTGTGGTTACTCCTGAGGACGAGGCGGTGCTGGGCAATACTTATTCTACTCCTTATTTCTTTGGTAGTAAGGCGTTGGCGGATGTTGACTATGTGACTATTCAGCTGGATAAGATTTATCGTCAGCAGGATAATGCTTTTGTGGGCATACTGAATCGTGTGCGCGAGGGACATCTTTCGCTCGACGAGCTGAATAGTTTGAACAAACGGTATATTCCTGATTTTTCACCAAAGACGGAGGAGGGATATATTCGGCTGACTACTCACAACCGCATGGCTGACCATCAGAACGAAACGGAACTGAGGAGGCTGCAGGGGCGTGAGTGGTGTTATGATGCCGATATTACGGGTTCTTTTCCTGAGTATTCGTTTCCTACTGCGCAGCATCTTGTGCTGAAGTTGGGGGCGCAGGTGATGTTTGTGCGCAACGATGCTACTCCGCAGCATCTATATTATAATGGTATGATTGGGCATGTGGTTTATGCCGACGACAAGGAAATCCGTGTGCTGGGAGTGGGGCAGACGGAGCCTATAGTGGTGGAGAAAACGGCTTGGCAGAACGAGCGCTACACGGTGAACGAGAAGACTAAGGAGATAGAGACTGAGGTGCTCGGAGAGTTTAAGCAGTATCCTCTGCGTTTGGCTTGGGCAATAACCATTCATAAGAGTCAGGGACTGACTTTCGATCGTGCCATCATCGATGCTGGCAGCTCGTTTGCTCCCGGTCAGGTGTATGTGGCATTGAGCCGTTGTCGCAGTCTTGAGGGCTTGGTGTTGTCGTCGAGAATTGGTCAGAGTGCGATAATAGGGGATAATGATGTGGAGCATTATATGGCTAATCAGGAGATAGAAGCGAAGAAGAGTATTGCGGTGTTGCCCGACCTGAAGGAGGAATATCATCGCGCGCTGCTCATTGAAATGTTTGATTTCTCGGGCTTGCAGCGCCTTGAGGATGCTATATTGCGATTGCTGCTTGAACATTTCTCGCAGGCTTTCTCGCAGTTGGCTTCGCTTCACCGCACAGCTGTAGACGAGCTGAAGAATAGAGTGATGGATGTGGCTGGCAAATGGCAAACTCAAATGGCTATGATGACAATAGAGCAGCTACATTCCGAGGCTTTCCTTGAGCGTGTGCAGCGTAGTGCCGACTATTTCTCTGAAGCTTTGATAAGTATTCTCTCTAAGCCTCTGTCGTTGGCTCTTGCTGCTAAGAGCGAAAACAAATATGCTATGAAGAGAATGAAGGATGTGGGTGGCGACCTGAAGATACAATGGCGCACGAAGATGCTGCTGTTGCAGTCGATGGGCGAGAAGCCTTTTTCTACAACCATCTATCTTGATGAAAAGCGCAAGGCTGTGATGGATGCTCTGGATGAGGACAAGGGTAAGGGTTCGTCGCGCAAGCCTCGCGAGCGCAAGCAAAAGGTGGCGGCAGAACCCAAAGAGCGTAAGGAGAAAACGTGGGAATTGTCTTATCGCCTGTATAGGGAAGGAAAGAAGGTTGACGAAATAGCCAAAGAGCGTAGCCTAACGCAGGCTACTATCATCAGCCATCTGTCGCGCTATGTGCGTGATGGGAAAATCAGCATCTCCGACCTGATAGATGAAAAGAAGATTCCTGTAATCTCTCGTGCTATAGCCGATGTGCGTAGTGCCAATGCCGACAGCGGCTCTCCGCTGACTCTCACAGCAGTTAAAGAACTGTGCCCCGACAACATCTCGTACGAGGATATAAGACTCGTGTTGGAGGGGATGGAGTAGTGAGCCTCACCCCCAACCCCTCTCCAAAAGAGAGGGGAGTAGATAGCCTTTGTGGGTAGTGTTTAATGTTTAGTGTTTAGTGTTTAGTGTTTAGTGTTTAAACTTGGAGTTGAACCATTACTGTCCACTAAAAATCGCTAAATGTTCTTTGAAATGATTGAAAATTAGT
>ERZ1031540.389-NODE-389-length-10622-cov-4.426990_pt1 | contig 10622 bp, 4 predicted proteins | sample MGYA00519031_ERZ1031540 | MGnify/ENA primary metagenome ERZ1031540 (study PRJEB33719, sample SAMN04261166) | wastewater metagenome | biome: rural village; feature: human; material: feces | host: Homo sapiens | place: El Salvador | collected 2013-01-07 ... | reverse complement strand
ATAAAACGAATGACATTCCAGATGTTTGCCCGCTATTTGTCAAAGGCTTAATTCAATAATTATCTAAAATGAAAAGAAAGATGATAATAAAAAACAAACTAATCTCTACCCTTATCTGCTGGATAATATGGGTACCGCTTACTATGGCTGCTAACCACTTGGAGATGGAATTCAACCTTCTATCCAATCGAGATGGACTCAGCAACGGACAAGTGAATACTATCCTGCAGGACAAGCAGGGATATGTCTGGTTTGGTACACAGTCCGGACTGGATCGCTACGATGGTTTCCGATTCAAGAATTTCTTCTACAACAACTTGGATGTGAGTTCATTGGCCAACAATTCTGTAGATGAAATCCAGCAGGATGTCCTTGGTAATCTATGGATACATACTGCGGTAGGATACTGTATTTATCAATATTCCAACGAGAAATTCGATCGCAATCCTGAAAAATGGCTCAAGAAAATCGGTATTGAAGGATATCCCCAAAAAGTATTCATAGAGGCTAATAAGAATATGTGGTTCGTGATGTATGGTAAGGGTGTATTCTTCCTCGATACAAAGACGATGAAGCATAAATTCTTCAGCTTTGCGCAGTTGGGAGTGAAAGATCAGAAGGAAGTGTCTTGTGTCACGGAACAGCAGGGTTCTGCAGTCTTTTCTTTCAGAAACGGAACGCTTTGTCGGGTAGATGGATTGAAAGGCAAGGTGCTCTGGGTGAACCGTCATCTTACCCAAACCTGTCATCTCAAGGATGAAACTATTTATACCTTTATCGACTGTCATAATAACTACTGGGTACTCTCCAATGATTTCGTATATATCTATTCCTCCCTTCGCAAAAAATGGTATGATGGGATGGGCACTTTTATCAAATCGCTCGGCATCAGTATGCCTACAGACAATAAAATCCTGATTAGGGATATTGCCTATGACAGAAAAAATAGACTATGGATTGCCACGGATCATGATGGCTTGTTTGTACTTGATCTGGAGGGAAGGAAATGCAAGCAGTATGTGAAGAGAGAGGGAATGACTGGAAGCATTCCTGACAACTCCTTGCAAAAAGTTATCATCGACAGGAACGATGCTGTATGGATTGGTACCAACAAGAATGGTGTTGCTTATTATTCGCCTTCTTCTACCAAGTTTTCAACCATCTATCTGGGTGATGTCTGCACCATCACGCAGGATAAGTTGGGCAATTACTGGTGCGGAACCAATGATGCAGGCATCATCTGCTACAATCCAAATACAGGTGAGCGAATTCATTATGGAAAGGCTCAGACTGGATTGAAGTCGGATGTCGTAGTGAGCAGCGTAACGATGAGCGACGGTTCTATGTACTTCGGTACTTTCAACGGAGGCATGACCTGTTATCGCAATGGGCAGTGGAAGGCTTATCAGATGTCAAAGAATGGACTTGCACTGCAAAGTGTCTGGGCATTGGCTGAAGACAAGCACCATCGCCTGATGATTGGTACTCTGGGCGGTGGATTGCAGATCATGGATACCCAGAAGGAAACTTTTAAAACTTTCAAAATCGAAAATTCTAAGATACCTTCCAATTATATCAATTCGCTTGCTCCGATGCCGAATGGGGATGTACTGATAGGCCATTCGCAGAACGTGACAGTGCTGAATACGGATACCTATAAGATGACTAATTATCTTACTGCTAAGGGTGGAAGGTCGTTCCCGAGTCCGGGTATCAACCATGCTATTTGCGACAGTCGCGGTCTCTTCTGGATGGCTACACCTGCCGGTGTTACCATGTATGATCCAAAGACGGGGCAGATGGAAATCCTCAACGATCAGAATGGTACCCAGGGTGCCGTGGGCTGTTCCGTTGTAGAAGACAAAGCGCATACTATCTGGCTGGTATCTGAATTTATCGTGAGTCATGTAAAATTATCCAAGGATCATCATGGAAAATGGGAAGTAAACATGACCAGCTATAATTATATGGACGGATTGCAAAACGGACATTTCAATTATCGTGCTGCCTTCTTGACCCAAGAAGGTAAATTGATAGTGGGTGGTCAGGATGGCATCAATATCATTGATACTCAGATGGAACGTAAGCCTCAGAAGCATGTAAAAGCACTCTTCAGTGGTCTGGTTCTCTTCGACCATCCGCTGGCCGCTGGCGAGGAATATGAGGGAAGAGTGGTTTTTGACAAGGCTTTGGATGAGTGCCGGAAACTCAATCTCAGCTATAAGGAAAATGCCTTTACCATCCAACTGGCTTCTACAGACGTAACTGTTCCATCGCGAAACCGATTTATGTATCGCATGAAGGGAGTCACAGATAAATGGATGATGACTCCGCTGGGCAGGCCGGAAGTTACTTTTACCAACCTCTCACCTGATACCTATACCTTGCAGGTGAAGGTCGTGAACGGGGATGGAACGGTAGGCGATGATGTCAGCGAGATGATCATTGATGTAAATCCTCCTTTCTATCTCTCAATATGGGCGTATTTGCTGTATGTGTGTCTTGCTTTCTTACTCTTCTATTTCTATCGTAAGAGAACTATCGAAAAGCAGAAAATAATTTTTGAAAAAGAAAAAATGGAGGAGAATATCAGAAAGGATAGAGAACTCAATGAGTTGAAACTCAACTTCTTTACCAATGTGAGTCACGAACTCCGTACGCCGCTTACCCTGATAATCTCTCCACTCCTCAATATGATTAAGAAAGAGGAGGATGAAGTCAAGAGACATAAACTGGAGATGATTCATCGCAATGCTGATAGGCTTCTGCAATTGGTAAACCAGATACTCGACTTTAGAAAAATCGAACAGAGTGAGGGCAAGCTAACCCTGACGCTGGTGGAAGTGGTATCTTATGTGGAGAACATTTGCCGCTCATTCCAGTTGTTGGCGAACAATAAAATAAGATTGAATTTCACTTCATCTGTATCTCAGTTGCTCATGGAGTTTGATGTAGATAAGTTGGGTAAAATCGTCAACAATCTGTTGAGCAATGCATATAAGTTTACGCCAGATCATGGTAGTGTAACGGTCAGTCTGTCTGTAGTGAAGGAACTGGTGATCAATGGCTCTGCCAAAGATGTTCTCCAGATTCAGGTAGCTGATACAGGCAAAGGCATCAGTGATGAGGATAAGCGCCATATCTTTGACCGATTCTATCAGGTGAACGGTACGGAAATGCAGCCTTACGGCGGAAGTGGCATTGGACTCAACCTGGTCAAGGCGTTTGCCGACCTGCATGGCGGAAATGTAACTGTAGCAGACAATCCTGGTGGCGGAACTGTCTTTACTGTCAATATTCCGCTGAGACAGGATAGTTCTATCGGAAAGTCGCAGGATGGACAAGTAAATCCGGTAGTTGCTGCATCTTCTGCATCTTCTGCCTTGGTTGCATCTGCTACATCTGCAACTCTTGGTTCTTCTTCTGAATCCTCAGTTGCCTCTTCTGCAGAATCTTCAATTCAAACTAATGGAACTACAACAGTTCCATCCGATAGTTCTTCATCTGTCGCATCAGGTGGTTCTTCATCTGTCGCATCAGTAGGTTCTTCCAACGTTCCATTAGACAGCTCCTCAAAAGTTCCGTCAGAAGAGACCGTTGTATCTCTGAAACCGAAGATTCTGTTGGTGGACGACAGTGATGACTTCCGTGAGTTTATGAGCGAAGTTCTTTCTGAGAATTATGTGGTAGAGGAAGCCGTAAATGGTAAGGAAGCGTGGAAAAAACTGCAGACCCAGCCTTTGCCTGACATTATTCTGAGTGATGTCATGATGCCTGAGATGGATGGCAACGAACTCTGTAAGTTGGCAAAGGGAAATGAGTTGACCGCTGATATCCCATTTGTTATGCTGACAGCCCGACTGGCTTCTGAACACAAGAAAGAGGGATTGGAAAATGGTGCAGATGAGTATATAACAAAGCCTTTCGATATAGACTTGCTCAATCTGCGTATCAGAAATCTCATGAAATGGGCAAAGAGAAAAAATGCCAATTTTAGCAACGCTCAGCCTCTTTCTGCTACATCTGCAACTGGGCATGATGCCTTGTCTTCTGGTTCTTCTGATGAGGGTACCTTCCATGGTCATGGCATGTCTATGGGTACTTTTGCTTCAGATGGATCTTTGTCTGCAGTTGATTCAATGAACTCTGATATTTATCAGCCTAGTAATCAGCAGGGCAATGGTATCCCAACTGCTCAGGCAGAAGAAGGTGCTCCGGTTGTGCAGGAATATGTGATGACAGAGGGAGACAAGAAATTCTTGAGAAATGTGGATATCTATATCCGCGATAATATGGGTGATCCGGATACGGGTGTGGAATCTATGAGTTCTCATCTGTGTATCTCTCGTGTGCAACTCTACAAACGCATGGTATCTCTTACGGGTACTACTCCTTCCGAGTATCTGCGTGCCAAGAGAATCCATTGGGCAGAAGAATTGATGCGTACTGGTGATTATACCGTCAGCGAGATTGCTTATAAGGTAGGTTTCAATAATCCAAGATACTTCTCTAAGTATTTCCAGGATGAATATGGAATGACTCCTTCTCAATATAAGAAAAAGATATTTGGATAATTACATTCCAGAATCCCACAAAGGGTACTCTCATGCAGTAAAACGCTGTATCAGGGTACCCTTTTCTTATCTTATATATAGTAGCAGACCGATTCGTGCTTTTTCTTATCTTATATAGTTGCAGATTGGTTTGTGCTTTTTCTTATCACATATAGTAGCAGACCGATTCGTGCTTTTTCTTATCTCATGCTGTTAAATGTAGTATCAATGGTAGTCTTTACTAATTTAGGTGTAGTTTCGTTGTTTTTGTGTGTATGTTTTGTTTCCTGTTTCTGTCATTTTCGTACAAATAACTTTCGGTTAACATTTTGTGCTTATTTTGGAAACAAAATATTGTTGATTATTCATTTTTATATTTTAATTTTGCAGCAGTTCTATATATTTTGGACAATTATACTGTCTGTAATTAAGGAACATATAGACTATAATTAAGGAATCATATATTTTAAAATTTATAAATAGCAATCATATATTACTTTAAACAATGAATATAACTAAGACATTTTTGATTTCAGCAGCTCTGATGATGGGTGCAGGCTCTCTTTCAGCAGCAGGATATTTGCAGAATGCCAATTTTCTGACAGTCCAGTTGAAACAGCATCAGAATTTCGGTCCTAATCAGATTCGCTTACAGATAGTAAGTGATAGAATTATCCGCGTACAAGCTACTGCGGAGCAATCTTTCCGTAATAAGCAGAGTCTTATTATTGTGCCTCAGACGAGTAAGACCAATTATAAGGTAGAGGAGCAGGGAGATCATCTGATTATCACAACTGCAGCCATGCGTGCCATATTGAACGAGGCTACTGGTCAGATTACTTTCTATGATCTCAAGGGAAATGTACTTCTCAATGAGGTGGCTCAGGGTGGTAAGACTTTTAAGCCTTTCACGGTACCTAATCGTGAAATCGGGGTTGATATCGCTAAGGTTCCTGAGGAGCAAAAGCATGGATGGTCATGGCATGCCCTCTTCGACAGTCCCGACAACGAAGCTTTCTATGGACTTGGCCAGCACCAGAGTGAAGAACTGAATATGAAGGGAAAGAACGAAGACCTCTTCCAATATAATACTAAGGTAAGTGTTCCTTTCGTTATCTCTAATAAAAACTATGGTATCCTCTGGGATTCTTATTCATACTGCCGATGGGGTAATCCTGACGATTATCTCCAGTTGAATCGTGCCTTCAAACTCTATGACAAGGATGGCAAGGAAGGGCAGTTGACAGGTACATACGTAGATAAAAACGGACAGAAAATCGTTCGTGGTGAAGACAGTATCTATTTTGAATATGCTATGCCTGAGGCTTCTGAAATATGTAATCAGACAGATAAGGGTGGTATTCAGAATCTGCCTAAGGGATTTGCTTTGAATGGTTCCAAGGTCGTTTACGAGGGTTACGTAGAGGCACCTACCAATAGCTTCTATCAGTTTATTCTCTACTACGCTGGCTATATGAAAATCTATATCGACGGCAAGTTGGTTGTCCCTGAGCGTTGGCGTACTGCTTGGAATCCTAATTCCTTCAAATTTGAAACAGCTATTCAGAAAGGTGTGAAGACTCCTATTCGCATAGAATGGCAGCCGGATGGTGATGTATCCTACTGTGGTCTTCGTGTAGCTGCTCCTCGTTCTGAGGAGGAGAAGAAGCAATTGAGCATCTGGAGCGAGATGTCTCCTGATATGGATTACTACTTCATTGCTGGCGAAAATCTTGATGAGGTTATTTCTGGTTATCGCACTCTTACTGGTAAGGCTTCTGTGTATCCTAAGTGGGCACTTGGTTTCTGGCAGAGCCGTGAGCGCTATCAGAGCAGTGAGGATATCGAGAGCAATCTGAAGAAGTTCCGCGACCTGCATATTCCTATAGATAATATCGTACAGGACTGGAACTACTGGCCACTCGATTCTTGGGGTAGCCATGAATTTGAGAAGAGCCGTTACCCTAATCCGCAGGCTATGCTCGATAGCGTGCATGCGATGAATGGTCGCTTCATGATTTCTGTCTGGCCTAAGTTCTATGATACCGTAAAGAATTATAAGGAATTGGATGCCAAGGGCTGGATGTATCATCAGGCCATCAAGGATGATATTCACGACTGGCTCGGCTTCCGCGGTTCTTTCTATGATGCTTATGATGCTGGTGCCCGAAAGATGTTCTGGCGACAGATGGACGAAAATCTTTACTCTAAGTATAAGTTTGGAATTGACGCTTGGTGGATGGATGCTTCTGAGCCAAACGTTCGTGACTGTACTCCGATGTGGTATCGCAAGGCTCTTTCTGGTCCTACGGCACTCGGTACATCTACAGAATATTTCAATGCTTATAGCATCGTGAATGCTGATGCTATCTATCATGGTCAGCGCAGCGTGAATCCTAACCAGCGTGTATTCCTTCTGACTCGTTCTGGATTTGCAGGAGAACAGCGTTATAGCACTGCTACCTGGTCGGGTGATATCGCTACCCGTTGGGAGGATATGCGTGCTCAGATGACTGCCGGCTTGAATTATTCTATGGCGGGTCTTCCTTTCTGGGGTATGGATCAGGGTGGTTTCTGTGTAGAAAACCGCTATGTGGCTGCTCAGCAGGAGTTTGACAAGACGGGTAAAGAGAATGCTGATTTGAAGGAGTGGAGAGAGTTGCAGGCTCGTTGGAATGAGTTTGGTTGCTTCGTTCCTTTATATCGTGCTCATGGTCAGTGGCCTACTCGTGAGGTGTGGAATATTGCACCGGCAGACCATCCTGCTTACAAGAGTATCGTTTATTATGACAAACTCCGTTATCGTCTCATGCCATATCTCTATAGTATGGCCGGTATGGTTCATTTCAAAGACTATACCATGATGCGTGGATTGGTTAGGGATTTCAATGGCGATGATAAAATCTATGATATCAAAGACCAATGGATGTTCGGATCAGCTTTGATGGCTTGTCCAGTGGGTGAGTATCAGAAGTATTCCCGTAATGTATATCTGCCTAAGCAGAAGGGCTGGTATGATTTCTATACAGGTAAATACTATGCAGGAGGTCAGACTATTGTGGCTGAGGCTCCATACGAGAAGATTCCTGTATTCGTACCAGAAGGTGCAATACTTCCAATAGGTCCTGAGATGGAATGGAGTGACCAGAAGAAGCCGGAACTTATCGACCTCTATGTATATGCCGGCAAGGATGGTTCTTATACGCTTTATGAAGATGAAGGAACCAATTACAATTACGAGAAGGGTAAGTACGCTACTATTGATTTCCAGTATAATGATGCACAGAAGACCCTCACTGTTGGTGCCCGCAAGGGTAGTTTCGATGGTATGCTTCAGAAGCGTCGCTTCAATGTAGTCCTGGTTCAGGCTCAAAAAAATCAGGGCGTAAGCCTTGACAAGGCACCTAAGGGAAAGATGGTAAAGTATGCAGGACAGACTGTTACTGTTAAATTGAAATAATCTAATCTCCCGCAGATTCCACAGATTCCACAGATTCTACAGAACTTTTGTTGTTATCCCAGAGATGATAAATCTGTGAAAATCCGTGCAATCTGTGGGATTTTTTGTTGATAAGAATGAATAAGAAAAAAATATTTAGCTTAGCTTTGATGAGTGGACTTTTCGCTCTTCAGATGAGCGCCCGCGAACATCAGTCTTTTGATAAAGATTGGCTTTTCATTTTAGCCGATAGTTCCGGTATGCAGAAAACTGCGTATTCTGATGGGCATTGGCGAAGTTTAAATCTACCTCACGATTGGGCGATAGAGGGGGATTTCTCACCATCAAATCCTTCGGGTGCCAGTGGTGGAGCTCTTCCGGGAGGTATTGGATGGTATCGCAAGCATTTCTCTCTGAATTCTAACGAAAAGTACGACCGCTTTACTATCACCTTCGATGGTGTATATATGAACTCCACCGTCTTCATCAATGGACATAAACTCGGTACACGTCCTTATGGATATAGCACTTTTGAATACGATCTTACACCTTATATTAATAAGGAGGGCGATAACGTAATTGCCGTGAAGGTAGATAACAGCGACCAACCGAACAGCCGCTGGTATTCTGGGTGCGGTATCTATCGCCATGTTTGGATTACCAAGACTATGAAAGCGGCATATATTCCTCAGTGGGGACAATATGTTTCTACCACTCCGAAAGGTGATGTAAAGGTAAAGGTGGATTTTCTGACTGCTGATCAAAAGTTAAAGATTTCTGTAAGAAATACCATTTACAATGCCGATGGAAGAGTGGTGGCAAGAAGCCAGGGTAGTCAGGAACAGAAACTCAAGGTTAAGAATCCGCATCGCTGGGATATTGGAAAGGGATACCTTTATACCTTGAAAAGTGAATTAGTGGCTAATGGAAAGGTAGTCGATGAGGTTACAACTACTACAGGCTTCCGGGATGTGAGGTTTGATGCCAAGAAAGGTTTCTTCCTGAATGGAAAAAATATCAAGATCAATGGTGTCTGCGAGCATCATGATTTCGGATGTTTGGGAGCGGCCCTGAATGAGGATGCTATGCATCGTAAACTCACTATTCTCAGGGATATGGGGGTAAATGCCATCAGAAGTAGTCATAATCCTCCTGCTCCTGAACTCTTGAATATGTGTGATTCGATGGGTATTCTCGTGATGGATGAGAGCTTCGATATGTGGCGTCGTAAGAAATCAAATGGCGATTATGCACGTTTTTTTGATGAATGGCATCAACGCGATCTCTCCGATTTGGTAAAGCGTGACCGTAACCATCCGAGCATTATCATGTGGAGTATAGGCAACGAGGTGTTGGAACAATGGTCGGATGCAGCTGCTGATACGCTTACTCTGGAACAGGCCAACCTGATTCTGAATGCCGGTCATGATGCTTCTTCTCTGGCACATAGTGATGAACTAAGTGTCAATTCGCTTCTTACCCAGCATCTTGCCAGCATTGTTAAGGAGCATGATCCATGGGGCTGTCGTCCTGTAACTGCTGGTTGTAATGAGCCTGATCCGAAGAATCATCTCTTTAAGAGTGGTGCCATCGACGTCATCGGATTCAATTATCATCACCAGTGGGTCAAGGATGTGCCGAAGAATTTCCCTAACAAACCGTTCATCCTTTCAGAAAGTGTATCAGCATTGCAGACACGCGGTTATTACATGATGCCAAGTGATAGTATCTATACTGCTCCTAAAGCATGGTGGTTACCATATAGTGACCCTTCTTATAAATGTTCTGCTTATGATAATATGCATGCTTCCTGGAGTAGTACCCACGAGGAGACCTGGGATGTTGTGAAGCATAACGATTTCGTAGGAGGACAGTTTATCTGGACGGGTTTTGATTATATTGGCGAACCGACTCCGTATGCTTATCCTGCTCGCAGTAGCTATTTTGGAATTATCGATTTAGCAGGTCTTCCTAAGGATAGCTATTATATGTATCAGAGTGAGTGGACGCAGAAGAATGTTCTCCATCTTTTCCCACACTGGAATTGGATTCCGGGTCAGACGATTGATATGTGGTGTTATTACAACCATGCTGACGAGGTAGAACTCTTTGTGAATGGAAAGAGTCAGGGTATTCGTAAAAAACGGATTTTTAAGGCTGATAATGTAGGCAAGGAATATGAGAAATCTACGGAATATCATGTGGTGTGGCGAGTAAAATTTGAACCGGGAGAAGTGAAGGTCGTCGCAAGAAAGAATGGAAAGCAGGTAGCTGTTCAATCTATCCAGACTGCTGGAGCTCCTGATCATATTGTTTTGAAAAAGACCTATCAAGGCAATCTTGCATATGGTTCTTCAGAGCCAACAACTTTCGTAGAAGTAAATGTCGTGGATAAGGATGGCAATCTTTGTCCTCGTGCTGAAAATCAGATTTTCTTCTCATCTGATGCCCACATTCTTGGAACAGATAATGGATGTCAAACCTCTTTGGAGCGTTTTACCGATCCGAAGCGTAAGGCATTCTTTGGTAAATGCATCGTAGTTCTGAAAGGAAAAGGTACACTTAAAGCACAGGCGCCTGATCTGAAAGAAGCGATATTGAATTTCTAAATGAGAAAGTAATTATATTGA
>ERZ1031540.384-NODE-384-length-10652-cov-5.580353_pt1 | contig 10652 bp, 6 predicted proteins | sample MGYA00519031_ERZ1031540 | MGnify/ENA primary metagenome ERZ1031540 (study PRJEB33719, sample SAMN04261166) | wastewater metagenome | biome: rural village; feature: human; material: feces | host: Homo sapiens | place: El Salvador | collected 2013-01-07 ... | reverse complement strand
ATGTTTGTTTTCATATTGTGGCAAAGTTAGCAAAAAAAATGATAAATGCCATCATCAATGAGCAATTTTGACCAATTATATATTATTACTTGCAGATTTTTATGTAATTTTGCACCTCCAAAAGTATTTTGATAATGAGAAACCTTACTAATGCCCAATTGGCAGAACTCCTTGATAAAGATATTTTCCATAAGATTTCACAAGCCGCTGACTCGCTTGGTTTGGAATGCTATGTAGTAGGTGGATATGTTCGCGACCTATTCCTTGAGCGCCCTTCCAACGATATCGACGTAGTGGTAGTGGGAAGTGGAATTCAGGTGGCAACAGCCCTAAAAGGTATTCTTGGCAAGAAGGCTCATATTTCTGTATTTAAGAATTTCGGTACAGCACAAGTTAAATACAAAGACACAGAGGTGGAATTTGTGGGTGCACGAAAGGAAAGCTACACTCACGACTCGCGCAAGCCTATCGTCGAAGACGGAACTTTGGAAGACGATCAAAACCGTCGCGACTTCACTATCAACGCTCTCGCCGTATGCTTGAATGAAGATAGATTTGGCGAATTGGTAGACCCCTTTGATGGCGTCTACGATATGGAAGACGGCATCATAGCCACTCCGCTCGATCCTGACATCACTTTCTCCGACGACCCTTTGCGTATGCTTCGTTGTGTGCGTTTTGCCACTCAGCTCAACTTCACCATTGAGCCCGAAACCTATGAGGCGTTGGGCAGAAATGCTCATCGACTAAAGATTATCAGCGGAGAGCGCATACAGGAAGAGCTAAACAAGATAATGCTTTCTTCTCACCCAAGCAAGGGCTTCTATTATCTCAGAGAGTCGGGACTGCTCGACCTTATTTTGCCAGAGCTTGTGAAACTCGACATTGTTGAAGAACGCAACGGACGAGCACACAAAAACAACTATCTTCACACCCTCGAGGTGCTTGAGAATGTTTGCAAGCATAGCGACAATCTGTGGCTTCGTTGGGCTGCTCTGCTCCACGATATTGGCAAACCACGTAGCAAACGTTGGGAGCCTGCCATCGGATGGACATTCCACAACCATAATTATTTAGGTGCGAAGATGGTGCCTGAGATATTCCGCAGGCTGAAGCTCCCGATGGATGCAAAGATGAAGTATGTGCAAAAGATGGTCGACCTCCACATGCGTCCTATTGTTATTGCTGACGAAGAGGTTACAGATAGTGCTGTACGCCGACTAATGAATGATGCTGGCGACGACATCGACGACCTTATGACTCTTTGCGAAGCCGATATTACCAGCAAGAATAGCTTGCGCAAACAGCGCTTCTTGGATAATTTCCGCATTGTTCGTGAAAAGCTTGCCGACCTCAAAGAGCGTGACTACAAGCGATTGTTGCAGCCATGCATAGATGGCAACGAGATAATGGAGATGTTCAACCTCAAGCCTTCTAAGGAAGTTGGCGAGTTGAAGAAAACTCTAAAAGATGCTGTTCTCGACAATGTGGTTGAGAATGAGCGCGAACCTTTGATGAAGTTATTAATGGATAAAGCAAAAGAGATGGGACTTGCATAAGTCTCATCTCTTTTGCTTTTGCTTTTATTTGTAGTGTATTTTCTTGATAACTGCAATAAAAAACCTGTCTTTTAGCAGAAATTGATGATTATTGGTATGGTTGTTTGATAAGCTGCTTTCTTTCAGTGATTTAGCAGACTTCGTTTGCTGTCGAAGTTATGTTTCTATCAATCATGCTTACTGTCAAATGTATCTTTGCTTTCTATCAAATCTATTTTTGCTTTCAATCAAATGTCAATATGATAGCTGTCAAATGTAATTTAATTTATAGTTTACTATATATACGATTATTCATATTTATAGTTCTTTTTGTCTTTTCGCTACAAGTTTGCCAATTATTCGTTTTTATCTTTTATATAGTTTTGTAACTACTCGTAATCTTTGTTAAAAAACTAACTGAATTATGTTAGTTTTCCACTATTGTTGTTAACTTTGCACCCACAAAAGCAATAATAGTCTTTAGACTATGGTTAGAAGTATAGGAAAAGAGTCAACTATTTACACCTTATTAATATATATACTATGACAAATGAGCTATGATTGTTCATTGTTACTTGTCGTGTATATATGTCGATATCTATAAAGAGGAAAGATTCGAAAATATTAATATAATTATAACAATTAGGTATGAAAACAACAAAGATGTTAATGATTGCGGCTCTCGGCGCAGTGCTCGCATCGTGTGGAAGCAAATCGGGTGGCGGCAAGCCAAACTTTGCAGACAACGAGTATGCAGTTAGAACCGTTGAGGCTCAGGGAACAGAGTTGCAGACCACTTATCCTGCAACTATCAAGGGTATCCAGGATGTTCAGATCCGTCCAAAGGTATCTGGTTTTATCACTAAAGTTTGTGTACATGAAGGTCAGACCGTAGGCGTAGGTCAGCTTCTTTTTGTTATCGACAACGAAACTTATCAGGCACAAGTTCGCCAGGCTAAGGCTGCGGTAAATACAGCTAAGGCACAGCTCGCAACTTCTAAGCTTACATACGAGAACTCTAAGCAGCTATATAATAATAAGGTTATTGGTCAGTTCGAGCTCTCTACTTCTCAGAACAATTATTCTACAGCAAAGGCATCTCTCGCTCAGGCTCAGGCTGCTCTTGCTTCTGCCGAAGAGGCTTTGAGCTTTTGTTATGTAAAGAGCCCTGCAGCAGGTGTTATCGGTTCTTTGCCTTACAAGGTAGGTGCTTTGGTTAGTGCTTCAAGCCAGGAACCTTTGACCACAGTTTCTGATATTTCTACTATGGAGGTTTACTTCTCGCTCACAGAGAAGGATATGATTTCTCTTACCAAAAACGCTGGTGGTATGAAGGGTGCTCTCTCTGCATTCCCTGAAATCAAGCTCCAGTTGGCTGATGGCACCATCTACAACCACCCAGGAAAGGTTGTTAAGGCAAGTGGTGTTATCGATGCAGCTACTGGTTCAGTTTCTCTTATCGCACACTTCGCTAACCCAGAGCATACTCTCCGCAGCGGTGGTTCTGGTCAGATTGTAATCCCTACTTTGGCAAGCAACTCTATCATCATTCCTCAGGAGGCTACATCTGAGGTTCAGAACAAGAAGTTTGTTTATGTAGTTGGCAAAGACAACAAGGTTAAGTATACCGAAATTCAGGTTAACCCACAGGATGATGGTAAGACATACATCGTTACTGCAGGTTTGAAGGTTGGCGACCGCTACGTTTCTAAGGGTATTACTTCGCTTACCGACGGCAAGGAAATCAAGCCTATCTCTGAGGCTCAGTATCTCAAGAAGATTGAAGATGCTGCTAAGCTCGCAGAAAAGCAGGGCTCAGCAAAGGGATTTGCTGATGCTATGGGCAAGAAATAATTAGTGAAGAGTGAAGAGGGAAGAGTGAAAAATCAAAATGATTTGGTGCTTAAAGCTCTTGCATCTTCAATCCTAACCATATAATAATAAATCAAATGACATTTACAAACTTCATAAAGCGCCCAGTACTTTCGACGGTGGTTTCCATCTTCTTCGTACTGTTAGGTACCATCGGTATCATCTCGCTCCCTATTGAGCAGTATCCAGATGTGGCTCCTCCTACCATTTCGGTGCGCACAACATATACTGGTGCTGATGCACAGACTGTGCTCAACTCCGTGATCACTCCTCTTGAGGAGAGTATCAACGGTGTGGAGAACATGACATACATGACTTCTCAGGCCACCAACGATGGTTCGGCTTCTATCACCGTATACTTTAAGCAGGGTTCCGACCCTGATATGGCTGCCGTAAACGTTCAGAACCGTGTTTCTCAGGCTCAGGCTTTGCTTCCTGCCGAAGTAACTCGAGTTGGTGTAACCGTTAACAAGCAGCAGACTTCTAACGTTATCATGTATACTCTTACCACAGAGGATGGACGATATGATGACGAATTCCTTACCAACTACAACGATATCAACGTAGTTCCTGCATTGAAGCGTGTAAGCGGTGTGGGTGCTGTGCAATCGCCTGGTATGAAGACATATTCTATGCGTATATGGCTTCAGCCTGATAAGATGAAGCAGTACAACCTTATCCCTTCTGACGTAAGCGCAGCTTTGGCTGAGCAGAATATTGAGGCTGCTCCTGGTAAGTTTGGTGAGCAGAGCGATATGGCATACGAATATACCATGCGCTATAAGGGTCGTCTGAAGACTGCTGAGGAGTATGGCGATATCATCATTCGCAGCGATGCTAATGGTCAGACTCTTCGTTTGAAAGACGTAGCTAAGGTAGAGCTTGGTGGTTTGATGTATAGCGTTGGTATGAAGAACAACGGTCAGCCTTCTGTAATGGGTATGGTACAGCAGATTGCTGGTTCTAACGCTACACAGATTGCTAAGGACGTAAAGGCTGAGCTCGAAAAGCAGGCTAAGTCGTTCCCTCCTGGTGTAGAATATAAGTTGAACTACGACGTTACCGACTTCCTCTTCGCATCTATGGAGGAGGTTATCTTCACCCTCATCATCACTATGTTGTTGGTGTTCGCTGTGGTTTACATCTTCTTGCAGGACTTCCGTTCTACTCTCATCCCTATGATAGCCGTGCCTGTAGCGTTGCTCGGTACATTCCTCTTCCTTTGGGTGTTCGGCTTCTCTATCAACTTGCTGGTACTTTCTGCATTGTTGCTGGCTATTGCCATTGTGGTCGACGATGCCATTGTGGTTGTTGAGGCTGTGCATGCTAAGCTCGACCAGGGATATAAGTCGGCTCTTACCGCATCTATCGATGCCATGAACGAGATTACTGGTGCTATCATCTCTATTACCTTGGTAATGGCAGCCGTGTTTGTGCCTGTATCGTTTATGGGTGGTACAAGTGGTGTGTTCTATCGTGAGTTTGGTGTTACCATGGCTGTGTCTATTCTTATCTCAGCTGTCAACGCGTTGACTCTTTCACCAGCTCTTTGTGCTATCTTCCTTAAGCCTCACGATGGTGATCACGAGAAGAAGATGTCTGTGATAGATCGTTTCCATGCAGGTTTCAACTATCAGTATGAGAAGATTCTCGAGAAATATAAGAAGGGTGTGGCTAATGTCATCCACCATCGTGTTCTTGCTGGCGTTGCCGTAGCTGTGGGTATCCTCGCTATGTGTGTTACTATGGCTACCACCAAGACTGGTCTTGTGCCTGATGAGGATACAGGTGTTATCTTCTGTACTGTTTCTATGGCTCCTGGTACAAGCCAAGAGCGTACAAAGGTTGTCATCGACCAAATTGACAAGATGCTTGCTAACAACCCTGCGATTAAGAACCGTGAGCAGTTGCTTGGTTACAACTTTATCGCTGGTCAGGGTTCCGACCAGGCTACCTTCATCGTTAAGCTTAAGTCGTTCGAAGATCGTCCAGCTGGTTTCTTCTATAACCTCTCAGGTTTGTGGCAGGGCGATGGTATCATGCGATTCTTCGTCAACCCTATGTCGTATACCTCGGTACTCGGTATGATCTATAAGCAGACTGCCGAAATCAAGGATGCTCAGATCTTGGCGTTCGCACCACCTATGATTAGCGGTTTCGGTGCTACCAACGGTATCACATTCTCTATGCAGGATAAGACTGGTGGCGACCTTAACAAGTTCTTCGAGATTACTAAGAACTATCTTGCAGAGCTTAACAAGCGTCCTGAGATTGCTACTGCTATGACTTCTTACAACCCTAACTATCCTCAGTATATGGTGGATGTTGATGTTGCTAAGTGTAAGCAGAATGGCATCACCCCTCAGACAGTATTGTCTACACTTCAGGGATATTATGGTGGTCTTTATGCTTCCAACTTCAACTCTTACGGTAAGCTCTACCGTGTAATGATTCAGGGAACTGTAGACAGCCGTAAGAACCCGGCAACTCTTACCAATATCTATGTGCGCACTCCTGCGGGCATGGCTCCTATCAGCGAGTATTGCTCTTTGCGCCGTGTGTATGGTCCATCTAACGTCAACCGTTTCAACCTCTTCACCTGTATCAATGTCAATGCTACTGCAGCAACAGGCTATTCTTCAGGTCAGGCTCTTCAGGCTGTTGAGGAAGTTGCAGCACAGGTGCTTCCTACCGGTTATGGTCTCGACTATTCTGGTATGACACGTTCGGAGCAGGAGTCAAGCGACTCTACAGCTATCATCTTCGCCCTCTGTTTGGTATTCGTATACTTGATTTTGTCGGCACAGTATGAGAGCTACATCCTTCCGTTGGCGGTTATCCTCTCAATACCATTCGGTTTGGCTGGAGCGTTCATCTTCACCAACCTCTTTGGTCACTCTAACGACATCTACATGCAGATTGCGCTCATCATGCTTATCGGTTTGTTGGCAAAGAATGCCATCCTTATCGTACAGTTTGCCCTTGAGCGTCGTAGAACGGGTATGGCGATACGCTATTCTGCCATCCTTGGTGCTGGTGCTCGTCTGCGTCCTATCTTGATGACTTCTTTGGCTATGATCATCGGTTTGTTGCCATTGATGTTTGCATCTGGTGTAGGTAAGAATGGTAACCAGACTCTTGGTGCTGCTGCCGTAGGCGGTATGCTCATCGGTACTCTCTGTCAGCTCTTCATCGTGCCTGCTTTGTTCGCTGTATTCCAGTGGCTACAGGAGAAGGTTAAGCCTATAGAGTTTGATGATGACAACGCACAGGTAGATACAGAGTTGTTGCAGTATACACATCCTATCGGAAAGAAATAGTTTGAACACCATGAACAAGAAACAAATAATAACACTATTGTCGGCAGCTGCTTTGATGAGCAGCTGCGGACTCTACAATAAGTATGAGCGTCCTGACAATATAGATACTAAGGGCATCATCCGCGATGCTGTATCTAATACAGACACTCTTGCTGTCAACGACACCACAAGCTTCGGTAATCTGCCTTGGCAGAGCGTCTTCACCGACCCTCAGCTTCAGGCTCTTATCCAGCAGGCTTTGGAAAAGAATGTTGACTTGCAGAATGCGGCTCTCAATGTTAAGATGATAGAGTCTACACTCTTGATATCGAAACTTGCGTTCTTGCCTTCTGTAGCTATCAACCCTCAGGGTACTCTCTCGTCGTGGGATGGCTCTAAGACTTCTAAGACTTATCAGTTGCCTGTGGCTGCAAGTTGGAGTGTCGATCTCTTCGGCAATCTGCTTTCTGTAAAGCGTAATGCTCAGATGCAGCTCCTCGCTACAAGGGATTACCAGATGGCTGTGAAGAGTCAGATTGTTACAGGTGTGGCAAATCTATACTTTACTCTCTTGATGCTCGACCGCCAGAAGGAAATCCTCGACGAGATGGAGAAGATAACAAAGGAGACTTGGGATATGATGGCTCTGCAGATGCAGTATGGTCGCGCACGCTCTACAAGTGTTCAGAGTGCTGAAGCAAGCTACTATTCTGTTAAATCGCAGGCTGCTGATATGACTCGTCAGATTCGTGAAACAGAGAATTCTCTCTGCCTTCTCCTTAACCAGCCTGGTCGGCAGATTAAGCGTTCTACTATAGATGCTCAGCAGTTGCCTACTGAGTTTAGTACAGGTGTTGGCATTCAGCTTTTGAACAATCGTCCTGATGTTCATGCTGCAGAAATGAAGCTCGCTGCTTGCTTCCACGATGTGCAGACTGCTCGTAGCCGCTTCTATCCAAGCATCAAGATTTCTGGTGCTGCCACATATACTAATAGTGCTGGTGCTAGTATCATTAATCCTGGTAAATGGTTGCTCTCGGCAGTTGGTAGCCTAACTCAGCCTATCTTTGCTAACGGTCAGCTTATCGCAGGCTTGAAGGTAGCAAAGGCTCAGCAGGAGCAGGCTTTCAATAGCTGGCAGAATGCTGTGTTTAAGGCTGGTAATGAGGTTGGCAACGCTCTCGTAAGCTACAACACTTATTCTGAGAAGTCTGAGTATGATGCAAAGAACATCGACCTCTATACAAAGAATGTTGAAGATACTCGTCAGCTCTATATGAGCAGCGGTACAACATACCTCGAGGTTATCAGCGCTCAGGCAAACCTTCTCAATGCCCAAATTTCTAAGGTCACCGACGACTTCTATAAGATGCAGGCTGTAGTTAGTCTATACTCTGCTCTTGGAGGTGGTACGAAATAATAAAACAATCACATTATGAGCAATATTAGTGACAAGGCTTGTGTAAGCCCAAAGGCGAAGATTGGTAACAACGTTACTATTTATCCTTTCGCATATATCGAAGACGACGTTGTGATAGGCGACAACTGTATCATCTATCCTTACGTTAGCATAATGAACGGCACTCGCTTGGGTAAGGGCAACAAGGTGTTCCAGAATACCGTGCTTGGTGCTGAGCCTCAAGACTTCAACTATCGTGGTGATGCTTCGCAGCTTATCATTGGCGACGAGAATATTATTCGCGAGAATGTTGTTATCAACCGTGCTACATTCTCTGATGGTCAGACTGTCATCGGCGATCGTAACTTCCTCATGGAGGGTGTTCATATCTCTCACGATACCAAGGTTGGTCAGATGAATGTCTTTGGCTATGGTACAAAGATTGCTGGCGACTGTATTATCGGCGACCGCATCATCTTCTCTTCTGGTGTTATCGCTAACCCTGGCTCTCGTGTGGGCGATGCAGCTATGATTCAGAGTGGTACTCGCTTTAGCAGGGATGTGCCTCCATTCATCGTAGCTACCGACAACCCTGTACGCTACGGTGGTGTAAACAGTACCGTACTTCGCAACTACGGCGTAGACGAAAAGGTGATTGCACACATAGCAAATGCTTATCGTCTGGTGTTCCACGGACAAACAAGCGTATTCGATGCTGTCAACCAAGTTGTTGACCAGGTGCCTGATGGTCCTGAGATTCAGAATATCGTGAAGTTCATTCGTGAAACAAAGCTTGGCATTATTTCCAAGCTCTAAACAAGTAAACAGTATTTTTCCTATACATTTTACTCTGTTCTCAAGGTGGGGTGGTCGTGAGACCTGTCCCACCTTTTTGTTTGTATGTGTATTAGTATTATGTTTGTATGTCATCTTATATCTATACATGCAATAGATTCTGAGAATTGCTGAACGCAGTGAAGTTGGAAATGAATATTGAAAAACGTTGGTGTAGTTATATATTTTTTATCTTTGTTTGAAAAAAAATAAAAAAAAGTTTTGAAGTTATATATATTTGTTGTACTTTTGCTATTGTACTCATGCCGATAGCTGAAGAATGCATTAAAAATGTCGGATTCAGCAAGGAAATGGGGACAATGTAAATTTGGAAGGGCGTTTGCTACGCGCTGGTTCATGACAAACTGAAACCTGAGAAATTTCAAATCATCGTCAAGAACATGGCAACTAGCAGATGTCACGTTGTATGATTATATCTTCGTATATATAATTCATATCGGCGTGGGGTCTGTGGTTGCTCATTCAACGATGATGGGTAATCTCAGGACCTCAGTTTGTAGAATGGGTAACTAGGCATGATCCCCGCTTTTTCTTTTTTATGTTACAATAGTCTATCTATATGCCTAATAAAAGGTCTGTCTCTTTGTGTAAAGGACAAAATAACGGAGTAAACTCTCTGAATAGTGGTGTATCAAAAGTCTCCACGTCTCCCCATAGTATTCATAATGGGGTGACCCCCAACTATATGTCAAAACAGAGTGCTCACAGTAGCCTAAATAATATATCAGCCGCCTCTTCTACAGACAATGTAGAAGAGGCGGTTTGGTTTTTGATGAGGGCAGCGTATGGACAAGAAAAGAAAGCTAAATTTTATCTTGAGGCAAAAGGAATTGAGGTCTTCTTGCCAATGAAAGAAAAATGTTGTATCCTAAATGGAAAGCGCAAAACCAAGCAAGTGTCCTTGATTCCCAATTTCCTGTTTGTAAAGAGCACTGAGACAGAAATGAAAAAATATGTTGGGAAAGGCGAACTCGACTTCTTTCATCATTATTATGTGCCCCACAAGGATGAAACAGGAAAGAAGATTGGTAAAAATGGTATCAAGCCTTTGGTGATACCTGAGCAACAAATGAATTTTTTTATCAAGTGGAATGCGGTAGAAGAAGAGGATAAGTTGTTTGTCCCTGACGACAACTTTAAGTTTACAAAGAATGACAAGGTGAAAATTGTCAGAGGAAAGTTTGTGGGCTTTGAAGGTAAAGTTTGTCGGATCAAGGGACAGACAAGAGTTGGCTTAATTGTAGAAGGTGTTGGAACAATTATTACAGCATATATTCCTAAAGATTATGTAGAGAAGTGTACAAATTATTGACTAATAATATAGTAATATAGTAATGAAAGTGTTGGAAGTGATGAAGACTGTAGACCTTTGAATCTTGGGTTTTCTTCAGGAACTTTTGGGTAAACTACTTGTAGCCTTAGGTGACTATTTGCAAAAGAAACCACAAGAATGAAATAAATAGAATATTGTATAGATGGTGGAATCCGAAAAACCTTAATAGAGTAGGGGTAATCTTAAATTCGATTGTTATGTTAACAAAAGTTTTTAAAGTAAAGGACACAAAGACCAATGCTTATGGTTGCTGTGATCAGTGTGGTGGTTGCCAGTGCAACAACTAACGTTAATTAAAAGGAATGGGCTTCTCTTAGTTTTACTTTAGAAACACCTCAAGGAGAAGCCTTTTCCTT
>ERZ1031540.377-NODE-377-length-10750-cov-7.660776_pt1 | contig 10750 bp, 7 predicted proteins | sample MGYA00519031_ERZ1031540 | MGnify/ENA primary metagenome ERZ1031540 (study PRJEB33719, sample SAMN04261166) | wastewater metagenome | biome: rural village; feature: human; material: feces | host: Homo sapiens | place: El Salvador | collected 2013-01-07 ... | reverse complement strand
AGGGCACGGCTATTATGTGTGCTGTTTGCGTCCTTGTCGAAGTTGACAGCGTAGTCGTCCTTCGGCTCCTCTGTAGAGAACTCAGTGCCGTAAACGAGAGTGTAATCGAAAGACATGCCGAACGAAACGATCTTAACAGCACCAGAAGCGTTCAGATAAGCCTTGTCGTTATTGAACATAACCTTGAGGTTGCCCTTTTTAGAGTCAACCAATTCCTGATCAGTATCTGTGAATGTAACCTCCGGATTCGCAACCTCGATAGTTGTGATGCCGTTCTCTGTCTTACCTGCGACATTCTTGAAGCTGATAGTACCTACGTTCACAGAGAGAACGTTTACAGAATTGAGGTTAGCGAGGATAACGTTGTAGCGGTCGTTGCCGAGCGACTCGATTGTGAGCTTCTGAGGATCGTTTGTGCCGATAGTACCCCTGAATGTGTAGTTGAGCTTGTCGCTGAAGATCTTGGTATCCACTACTGACGGCGGCTCCGGTGTCTCTGCCTTCTCGCCGTATACGAACTGACCGTTCTCTGTTGTGAACTTGCAAACGAAGCCCTCGAAGCCGTTCTCGCCTACCTTTACAGAAGCAGAGAAGTCGGTGAAGTCGAGTTCTGTCTCGTCAGCGTCGTTCCAGAAGCCGTATGTGTCAGATGCTGTGAAAGTGAGATTGCCGTCAGCATCCTCTGTCGGCTCGAGGTTTTCTACTGTGAAGTCGCCTGTCTTCTCGCCGATTGTGATGTTCTTGAATGTAACCTTGTAAACGTCCTCCATGAACTCTGTGAGCACTGCCTCAGAGTTTGCGAAGTTTGTTGTCTGGTCGCCTACCTTAACGTAAGCGTCGCTTGTGAAGTTGTGGTCAACCGGGATGAACACATCGCCCATCTTGTAAGCCAGCATATTGCCATCGTCGTCAGACATTGAGAGCATAACGTGTGCAGTAGCGGGATCGCCTTCATTTGCTGGAGGCACGATGCCTACCGATCCATTCACTACACGGAACATGTGGTTGTCGAAAGAAGAACCTTCTGCATAGATTGTACAAACACGACCCTGCGGAATCTCAACGCCGATGAGGTCTTCTGACTCAGCCTGTGCTTCAAGACCGCCGAATACGATGTTGCCGAGAGACTCGCGGTCCTTGCCTGCAACTACGTCATTGAATGTAACGGTGTACTTGCCTTCTGCGTCCTTCTCCACCTGGAGCTTGGCGTTCTTCATGTACTGTGTGTAGTTCTGTACATCCTCACCATTGTTGCTCGGAACATACATTGTCATGGCGTTGTCTGTGATCTCGTAAGAAGTAGGCAGAGTAGGCTCTGTTGTGCCGCCGCCAGGTGTTGTACCGCCCTCTGTCACGAGCTCTGCAGACTTGTATGTAGCGTATGTATGCTCAGCACGTACAGAACCGAAGTAGAGCTGGTTAGCACCCTCCTTGTAGAGGTTCGGCATTTCAGAAGCCGGGAACACGAGAGTACCATCCATTGTGATACCGTTCTTGTCCATTACGATAGTGCAGTTGGACGGGTCGCTAACAACGAAGTAGTGGTTTGTAGCGCCGCTGTCACCAGCATAACGATACTGAACGGCAAACTTCTGGGTGTAAGTCTCCCAACCGTTAGCTGTCCATACCTTTGCGTTCTTGGTGTAGAAGAGGTGGAGTGTGCTTCCGCTTTCCTGATCCCAGTTAGCGATGTCGGTAGCGTTAGTAGACACTGAGAAAATACACTCGTTAGGTGTATCGCTGCAGTTAGCCAAATTGACATTCACAACGAGCTTCTGGGTAGCCCAGTCGACTGTGATTGCCTTTGCCGGAACAACGGAACCGTTAGGAGCGTAACCGTCGTCCAAAAGTTTCTCGCTTGTTGACTGAGCGAACGCCGTCGCTGTCATCACCAACATAACGAGTAAGGAGAAAATTTTCTTCATAATAAATTTGGTTTGTTATTAATTAATGTTAGTAAATTGTTTTTTGCTTTGGTTAGTGCACTGCAAGGGGGTGCAGCTGTCTCAGCTGCATCAACAAAACTGTTGGCTACTGCTTGGTTGGTGCACTTGAGACAAGTGCACCCCCTGAAAGCACCCTATGTTACTTCACGAGCACCTTCTTCACCTTGCCACTTGCTGTGCGCACGATGTTGATGCCGCGCTGCAGGCGCTGCATACGCACTCCGCCGAGGTTGTATATCTCGACATACCTGTTGTCGTCGGCAGCATTCACGGTGTTGATAGCGGTATCTACCTTCTTGCCGAACACCACTTTTACGTCTGAGCCCAAAGTCATAAAGGTGAGGTCGACGATGAGCTTCGACTTGTCGGCTGAGAGCGTAGCCGTGAACGCACTGATTGACGACTTGCTGCCTTCGGTTACACCACCGATGGCTGCTGTGCTCGTAACGTTGGTCCATGTGCCCTCTGTGCTTGCGGTAGAGAATGTCATCTCGCCGGCTGCATCAACGGTTGCCGTCACATCCTCAACGACGAAGTCGCCAAAGGTCTTGTATTCCATCGGAGCGAGTTTGCGGAACGTAAACTTGTAGACGTCGTCTGACACCTTGGTCAGCTCCACTTCCTTCTGTGCGTAGTCGGTTGTTCTGCCTGCGCCGCTTGTCACATGCAGGTCGTCGGTGAATACCTGACCGAATGTGCAGAGCGCTGTCATCAAGAAAACCATGAGTGTAAATACTTTCTTCATGCTGTTTTTAGTTTAGATGCTTCAAAAATAGTTAAAATAAACGAAATAGGGTGCGTTAAAACGGAATTTAACATTTGCCAATTCCATTTTAACACACCCTATGTATGTTCAATGTCTGTTATGTCTTATTACTTCAACACCTTCACTACCTTGCCGTCAGCGGTGCGAACGATGTTCAGACCCTTCTGAAGGCCGTTCAGACGTACGCCGTTGACGTTGTAAACCTCAACCTTGCCGTTCTGAGTGGTGGTGATGCCGTTGATGCCAGCTGCCGGCTTCTCGCCAAATACAGCCTCAACATTGATAGTCGTGTCGCCGAGAGTTACGGGGAGAGTCATCTTAGCGTAGAGCTTGCCGTCCTTGCTGTAAGCCTCGACGATCTTCACGTGCACCTTGTTGCCGAGAGCCTCAGCAATCTCAGCGCCGTTGGTGATGGCTGCGTCCTTCTCTACGGTGTAGGACACGTAGCCGTTCTTCTCAACGCCCGGCACGTCGGTGATTGTTACATCGCCGATGAGGAGACCGCTGAACGAGAACTGGTTGAGCACGAAGGTGTACTTGCCCTCGCTCTGCTTGATAACGTCGATAGTTGCATTCTCCGGGTCCTGCTTGTCGCCATTAAGAGAGATGACGAGCTGGTCCTTGTAGGTGGTCTTCTCTACGTTTGTAGCCTTCTTGCCGAATGTAGCCTTCACGTTGATAGTCGTTTCGTCGAGTGTTACGGGGAGCGCCATCTCTGCGTAGAGCTTGCCGTTCTCGATTTCTGCGTTCATTGTGACGTGAACCTTGTTGCCGAGCATCTCAGCGATGTCAGCACCGTTAGTGATGGTAGCGTCCTTCTCTACGGTGAAGGTCTGCTTGCCGTCCTTCTCAACGCATGGCACGCCGCTGATTGTAACGTCGCCGATAAGGTTTTCGCCGAACGAGAACTTCTTCAGCACGAAGGTGTAGTTGTTGCCCTCGCTGCATACGTCGATGCTTGCCTGCTCCGGTTCCATATCCTCGCCGTTGAGGTTGATGAGGAGCTGGTCGGTGTATGTTGTCGGGCAAACAACGTTCACAACGTATGTGTGAGATGTCTGCAGGTCGGCAGATGTAACGGTCACATTGTATACGAGGTTGCCGCTGCCGTCTGTGGGAGCGACAGCTTCTGACGCTACGAAAGCCGACTTAGCGTTTGTCGTGTACTCGAGCTTCTTGTCAGCGTCCTTTGTAGAGTAGACAGTGTAGCTGTACTTGTCGCTTGCGAAGCCCGGCACCTCTACGCCGTCAATCTTCAGCGAGCTGAGCTGTGAGTTGTAGACAAGCACGAGGTCGTCGATATAAAGCTCGTCAGGGACGCTTGCATCCTTTGAAGCCACACCCGGCTGGGCGTTTGTAGAAAGCGTCACGAGCATTGCCTTCGGGTCGAGCTTTGCATTTGTGTATGCGAACGGTACAGAGATGCGCTGCCAAACGTTGCCGTTCTCCGCGATTTCCTTATTCTGAGCCTTTGCCAACACATTGGTGTATGTCTTGTCCTCCGGATCCTGATACTTGGTGCCGTCGGTGAGCACAGCCGAGAGGTTGGCGTAGGGATAGTCCTGCTTGTCTGAGGCAGAGAGTGCTCCCTGCTTGTACTTCACCCATACTGCGATAGAATCGGGCAAAGTGTTGATCGGGGCGTAGAACGGGTCGTTGTTCGAGTCTTTATCGGTACCGGCGGGATCGCTTGTAGCGTTGTTGGCTGGGTTTGTCGGCTTTATATGACCTGCGTAAAGACGACCGGTGGTGATAGTGCCGTTGGCAGGTACGCCGAGCACTTTGCTTGAAACGACCTTGACGCACTGTCCCTTAGCACCTGGGCGAACGTCCTTAGAGATAAATGTGTGGGTGTTTTTGCGCGCAGAAGCATACATACCAGAAGCGTGTGCGCTCATGAACGAGTGCCAGCCGTCCGGCTCATCGCTTGTGTTGCCGCTGTACTCAGCCTTGTGCCATGTCTCGAAGTCGGAACCGAGAAGCTGGCCAAGTGTGTAGCGTTTCTCGCCGAATGTACCCTGAGCATAGTAAGCTCCATTGAGGTTGAGGTTGAACTTGGCTGTGATCTTGCCGTCTGCAACCTGACCGAGGAAGAACACGTCGTAGTCGCCGGCGTGTGCCTTTCCGTTGAGGAGCTGGAATTTGCCGACCTTCGACGACTTCACGCCGTCAAGAACAAGGTCGCTAACAGGTGCGCTGGTGGTGCCTACCTTGATGGTTGCGCCACTGATTGTCACCTTCACTGTCTTGCCGTCAGCGTTGTCGACAACGCTGATCTTACCGTTGCCGTTCAGGTCCTTGCCGAACGAGCCGGTGAAATCGGCTGCCGCTGCCGAGAGACTCAGGGCAGCGGTAGCCATTGTAATAAATAATTTGTTCATCTATTATTAATTAAAATTACTTCTTCAGAACCTTCAGCGTTCTGCCGTCGGCTGTGCGCACGATGTTCACGCCACGCTGGAGAGAAGTAGCTTTCGCACCAGTGAGTGTGTAGATGTGCTTAACGGTGCCGTCAGCAGCTACTACTGTGTTTACAGAAGTTGCTGTCGGGTCGTAGTTGAATGTGTAAGCAACAGACTCGCCCCAGTTGTCGATAACGAACCTACCTGTGCAGCTTGTCACCTTCTTATCTGCGTCGAAGCCTACGATAAACTCGAAGTCAGTGTAGTCAACCTCTGCGTAAGACGGGTGTGCAGCTGTTGTCTTAGCCACGCCCTTCTTGCTTGCAAACTTAGCCTCGCTGTCGTTGCCTGTGCGTGCAACGCCTTCGAACGAAACGGTGTTTAGACCGACGCCGTTAGGAATAGCTACGTTAGAGAACGAGAGTGTATATACGTTTTCTGCTGTCTCTGTGAATGTGAGTGTATTCACTACGTTATTAGTGAAATCGCCGTCGTCTGTTACGGTGTAACCAACGAGACCACCTCCTACCGAGAACGGATCTGCAGGAACGAACGGCTCCTGATAGTTGAACCATGCTGTGAGCTTGAACGCAGGCTCGTCCTCGTCTGTGAACACGATTGTAGCATAGAGGTCGCCGCTCTCGTCGATCTTAGCCTCAACGTTTGCCATAAGCTTTGTGTAGCCGAGGTAGAAGTTAGGAATGTCTGTGATGTCCGGCTCTACTGTGCCAGTGTATACCACTTCGCCGTTCACTTCCTTCTTCTCAAGACCCTTGAACAGAACGCCTGACATTGAGCCCTTCTCTGTGTCGATGTGCTCGATTTCGAGGCTGTGTACGCCGTCGCTCCACTCGCAAACCTTTGCTACTACGTTAGGATACTTAACGTTGCCTGCCTGACCGCCATCTAATACAGAAACGACGTCAGCTGTGAACTGCTCAGTGTCGGTGATTGTCGGCTTGTCGTCGCCGCCAGTGCTGCCACCGCCGCTGCTTGTGCGCTTGCCTTCAAACACTACGTTTCTGTACTCCTTGGTCGTGTTAACCTGGAAGTATTTGAATGTGATGTAGATCTTCTCGTCGTCGATTACAGACTTGCCGAGAGCGTCAGACAACTCGAAATAGTATTTTGTAGCTGCGCCGATGTTGCCGCCTTCGTTAGAGAAGGTGAAGCTGTTGCCGCCTGCCCACTTATAGTTCTCGATACCGGCGAATGTACACTTGCCGAAGTCGTCGTTGCCGAAGATTACGCTCTCGAACACGAGTGTGTACTTGCCGCCTTCGCCCTGAGTTACGGCTACTGTTGTTTCATAATCACTAAAGTCATTCACCTTTGAGTGGAATGTTCCTTTGTAATACTGCTGGGCAGACACACATACTGTCGCCATCAAAAGGACTAACAGAGTAAAGATTTTTTTCATAAGCTTGTTATTTGTTTTTAGGTTTAATATTTTTTTGGTGTTATGGTGTTATGGTGAGATGGTGAGATGTGATGGGGAGGTGGTGTATGGTGAGATGGTGAGGTGGTGAGATTTGCCATTAAGCTGTAAACTAATGTCAACATCTCAACATCACAACACATCAACATCTCAACATCAACATCTCAACACATCAACACCTCAACCTACTTGAGCTTGTACAGCACACCGAGCGTAGCATACACGGGGTACATGGTCTGCTCGATAGTCTTGAACTTCTCGCGGAACACTCCCGACATACCCCACTGCACGTCGGCGTATGCGCCGAAGTGCTGCGAGAAGTACCAGTCGGCACCGAAGTCGAAGCCGAAGTGCCAGTGGCGCATATCGCTCGAGAAGTCATAGTCGCCGCGCTCACCCTCGTTATGTCCGAGCTCCACCTTCTGACCAGTCGGGTCGCCCTCGCGCAGATAGCCGTCGTAGGCGTAGCCGGTGAACTCGTTGTTAAGAGCGTAAGAGAAGTAGGGACCGAACTTCAGACGCACTGCGTCCGACACGCTGAACGTAGCCTGCAGAGGCAGCGTCACGACGAGCTGCTTTGCATTCGTAACGACATTGCCCGTGAAGAGTCCGCTCAGCGACTCGCTGCCCTGGCGCATCTCCATTGAATAGCTCTTCACGCGAGCGTCGGTCTCCATCGCCTTTGTCTGGAAATGGAAGCCTGCCATCATGCCCCACTTCTCGGTGAGCGGCTTGTAGGCGTCGAGTGCTATGGTGAAGCTGGGTTTCGGCGTGTAGCTATTGAGACCGCGTATGGAAGCGGGCATGCCCATCGGCATTGTGCCGCCGATATTGTAGCCGAGACGAGCCTGATAGCAAAGGTTGTCGAATATTCCGATTGCCGACGCGCCCTGCGCGCCGAAGAGCAGCGCGAAGGCTGCGGCTATTATTGATTTCTTCATTTGCTTGTTTCCTTACTTCTTGTATGCAATACTTACCTTGTCGATGAGCAGCGTGCTGCCCACTGCGCCCTGGAAGGCTGCGCCTTCGATGCTCGATGTGAACACTACTGCCATGCTGTAGCCGTAGTTGGCGAGTATGGCGGGGTCGAGTTCGCCGCTGTATTTGAAGTCGACGGAGAAGTTATGCCATCCGCCTTCGGTCTTCACGATGTTAGGCACGCGAGCCAGCGCCACAATCTGCGGAGATGTGAGCACGTTGTCGCCGGTGAGGTAGAACGAATTGCCCTCTCTGTCTACGTTGCGGAACACTACGGCGTAGATGTCGCCCTGGTCGATGCGGTCTTCTACCACCTTGCCCGACTTGTCCTTGAACACTTCGCCCGGCGTGTACTGGTAGTAGCCTGCGAGCGTCACGGGGCGATAGTTTATCTGGTTGTACGAGCCCTCGCCGAAGTGTGTAGCCTTAAGCGGCGCCTTGGTAGCCGACTTCGAGTCGAACACGCCGGTGAAGAGGTTGCCGGCTGCGATGCGCATGTTCACTACCACGCCGAACGGACCGGTATCGCTTGTCACGAGCTTGACGCCTGCTCCGTCGTATCCCTCTGCGAGAGGTGTAGACGGATACTGGTCGGGCGTAGCAGATCCCTTCGCAATCTTGAAGCCGGGGTTGCCGGTTGCCCAGTTAGAACCGTTCTCGTAGTCGCTCCACACATAGAACTTCGACGATGCGGGGTCGAGGAAGTAGTTCTCGAAGTCGTAGTGTACGTAGCCGAACTGCTCCTCAGGCTTGTCAGGCTTGCCCGGATCGGGGGTGGTACCTGCATCCTTTGCCTTGATGAAGACGCGGTATGCGCGGTTGTACTGTCCGTCTTCTGACGTCACGACGTATGTCACGGGGCCGTCTGCGAAGTTCTGCACCGAACCGTTCTCCGGAACGATTGTCGCTCCGTCAGTTACCTTGAAGTAGACCGGCAGGGCTGTAACATCGCTGTTAGGGCGCAGGTCGGGGAAGATAAGATCGGTCTTTGTCGACTCGATATCCGGGAGTTCGGCATTGGACGGCTGGAAGAACACCTCGTCGGGGTTGTCCACCTGAATCCATGCCTTTTCTATGTCGCACTCGTTGTTGAGCGCTTCATCCTTGAAACAAGATGTGAGTGTCGTAGCAAATGCCACGACAGCAATTAGTGAGAATGGCTTTACCATTAATATTTCTGTTTTGATTTATTATATATAGGTGGCGCAATCGTTTTCCGCCACATCGTAAAGTCGCCTATGTGCTTGAATTTTAGAAAGCTATATTCGGTGCAAAGTTCGGCAAAAAAAGCGACAGAGCCAAAAAAAAGCCCGAAAATCTATCCTTTCGCACTAAAAAACGGAAATATATTGAACCTTTTGACAAGATGTAAACCCATTCGTGCCATTTGTTTGTAAAAGTTTGAGTAACTTTGCACTCTGAATTTTATCAGGTAACTATTATTTAATCAGATTATTATGCTTGGATTACCCAAAGACCCGATGATGCTCTTCAGCGTCATCAATGCGCACTTGCGCGACACTTACCCCTCGCTCGACGCTTTATGCGACGACCTCCACGTAGAAAAACAACAGATTATTGACCAACTGGCAGCTGTCGGATATGAATACAACGAAGACAAAAACAAATTCTGGTAACAGCACGATAAGCATGGGGCAACACTACCGCACGCTGCTCTCCATCGGCATCCCTATCATGATAGGTCAGATGGGTATGATTGTGCTTAGCTTTGCAGACACGATGATGGTGGGCCATCACAGCACGACGGAGCTTGGCGCTGCGTCGTTCGTGAACAACATCATGAACCTCGCGATAATCACCGGCACGGGTTTCTCTTACGGACTGACGCCGATAGTGGGCGCGCTCTTCGGACGCGGCGAACACGCCGGAGCGGGTCAGGCGCTGCGCTGCTCGCTGCTTACGAACACGCTGGCGGCGGTGGCGATGATGACTGTGCTGCTGGTGCTCTTCTTCAATCTGGGCAACATCGGACAACCGGAGGAACTGCTCGGCTACATGCGTCCTTACTACATGGTGCTGTTTGCGTCGCTGCCGTTCGTGATGCTGTTCAACGCCTTCAAGCAGTTTACGGACAGTATCACGCTGACGCGCACGTCGATGTGGATTCTGCTCTCGGGCAACTTGCTGAACATCCTCGGCAACTACATATTCATCTATGGTAAGTGCGGTTCGCCCGAGATGGGCGTAATCGGTGCGGGCGTGTCTACGCTGCTCTCGCGTATAATAATGGTGGTGGTGTTCGCCACGGTGTTCCTGCGCGCACGCCGCTTCGCTTCATACAGAGAGGGCTTCTTCCGTCTGGGCTGGTCGCGCGTCTTGCTGCGCCGCCTCGGCTCGCTTGGCACGCCTATAGCGCTGGAGATGGGCATGGAGACGGCGTCGTTCTCGCTCTCTATCATCATGGTGGGATGGCTCGGCACGATAGCCTTGGCGTCGCATCAGGTGATGTCTACCATCTCGCAGTTCACGTTCATGGTCTACTACGGACTGGGTGCTGCGGTGGCTGTGCGCACGAGCTACTTCCACGGACAGCACGACGTGCAGAACGTGCGCCACACGGTGACTGCGGGTCTGCGTCTTATGGTGATGCTCGAGGTGGTGCTCGGCGGCATCATCTTCCTGCTGCGCAACCATATCGGCGGATGGTTTACGGACAGCGCCGAGGTGTCGGCGGGTGTGCTCTCGCTGCTCCTGCCGTTCTTCATCTATCAGTTCGGCGACGGCATGCAGATAAACTACGCGAACGCGCTGCGCGGCATCGCCGACGTGAAGCCACTGATGCTGATTGCGTTCATCGCCTTCTTCGTCATCTCGCTGCCCGTTGGCTATCTCTGCGGATTCGTGCTGGGCTACGGACTGATGGGTGTGTGGATGGCGTTCCCGTTCGGACTGACGTCGGCGGGCGTGATGATGTGGTGGAGATTCAGAAAATACAAATAGAGTTGCTTTAGTAGCGGAGGTCTCTGGCCTCCGCAGCAACTAAAAAAGAGTCTCAAAAAAAATATGCCCAAATAGGGGGTGCAGTGGTCTCCACTGCACCAACCAAGCAAGAAGTGCACCAATAGCTTGGCTGGTGCAGCAGAGACTGCTGCACCCCCTAACAAAAAAGCCTCGCAAGTGAATACTTGCGAGGCTTTTTAAATGGCGCTTCAAGATGGACTTGAACCAACGACCCCCTGATTAACAGTCAGGTGCTCTA
>ERZ1031540.375-NODE-375-length-10764-cov-5.855075_pt1 | contig 10764 bp, 5 predicted proteins | sample MGYA00519031_ERZ1031540 | MGnify/ENA primary metagenome ERZ1031540 (study PRJEB33719, sample SAMN04261166) | wastewater metagenome | biome: rural village; feature: human; material: feces | host: Homo sapiens | place: El Salvador | collected 2013-01-07 ... | reverse complement strand
GCACCCGATGACGTGGCATTAGCGCCTTATTATATTTTCTCGCGTGGAGCGGGTAAAGGGTACGTCATCGTTAGTGGCGACGACTCTACAGCACCTATCATTGGATACACCGATATGGGCGACTATGTAGAGGGACAGATTCCTGCACCATTGCAGAATCTTCTCGACTCATGGGCAGAGAAGATAAAGAAACTACAGGAGCAAAATCCTACAAAGGCAAAGAGCAAGATGTCGCCAGCAAAAGCGAAGCAACGTTTTGCATTGGCTTCATATAAGAAGGCATGGGTAGAAGTGCCTGTGCTAATAACAACACACTGGCATCAGAGCTATCCTTACAATATGCTTGCTCCGCACCGCACCGACAACAACAACCAAGCGCTAACAGGTTGTCTTGCTACTGCGGCATCGCAGATAGTATACTATTTCCGTAAGGACAACCCTACGGCAACACTCTACGACACTCCTACCTATGGCTATGGCGGTGCTCCCGTCACCAAGTCATTACCAAAAGGCACACCTCTGCGCTATGATCTTATGAAGAATAGTGGCACAGGTTCTTTGAAACAAGACTCAGCCGTAGCGGTATTGATGTATGCTGCAGGAACATCTGCTTGGCTCACCTATGGTGATGGAAGCGGTACTGCCACTTCTGGTCAAAACTATAAGATGGGCGATGCCATTCGCGGACAGTTTGCTCTGAACAACGATTGTTTATATAAGGAAAGTTTCTCACAACAAGCATGGGAAACTAAGGTTTACAACAATCTAATTTCTGGTCGTCCTATGCTCTATACAGGAGCAAGCGAGAAAGATGGCGGACACGCAGTAGTTTTAGATGGCTATCAGGCTACTACAGGACTCTACCACTTCAACTTTGGTTGGGGTGGACAAGGCGACGGATGGTATACCATTGATGACGAAACAGGTATGAATGGCTTCAACTCGTATCAGTCGGTGCTTGCCAACATCACTCCAAAGAACCAAAACTATACGGCTCGCATACTCTCTCCTACTCTCTACGAGAAGACAACATGCACCATCAACGTTATGGTCAACAATGATGCTACACTGGCACAGAGCAAGTTCTATCTTTATTGCTCTACTACCAACACCAAGCCTTCATCACCAACTGCCAAGGACGAAAGCACTATCATCGAAACTGGCGATAGTGCAAAACTCTCGTTCAGTTACAAGGCTATCAATGCCAACAAACCTGTAAACATCTGGCTATATGATGCTAATGGCAAATTGCTCGACAACATAACAGCAGAGGTGCTACCTACAAAATCTGCCCTCACGCTGAAGAATATCTCTGCCGACACCAGTGCTGATATCACCACCATTGGCAACTATAAATTCCATCATCTAAACAACACCACTGCTAATATCAGCGTATCTCTTGCCAACAGCGACGAGGGTACCATTTGCCAACCTACGCTGAAGTGCGCAATGTTTGAATATGATAAGGAAACTAACACATGGGCGACAGATTCTACTACAAAGATTATAAACTCGCTGAAGTTTGATGTTGGCGAAACACGCGACACGATATTCCAGTTCAAATATCTCAAAGCAGGATCATTATACAAGGTACGACTCGTTCCTGTGGCTACAACATCTACCAAGGACCCAATAAATGTAGATATTGCAGACTCTGAGGTATACTTCCAAGTGTTTGAACCTTCGCTTGCAGTAACAGCAAATGGTCGCCAAGCTATAGTAACAGGAGGTTGGAATCCAACTCTTTTTACCGAAATTGCTACAGACAGCCATGTTACAACCTACGATATGACTGCCGTAAGCGGATTGTCGTCGCAACCTAAGGCTGCCAACAAAAATGCGCTATTCTATAGTAACAGCAATGTAGAAGGCATATCAAACCTCATCGTTGATTCTCGTTGCAACGACCTCATTATCAACGAGGGTTATGACTTCTTGCCTCGCAACAACTTCCATGCTGCAAAGGCTAGATTCATGACACAACCAGCAGAGAAATGTGGTTGGGGAGCTTTAGCACTTCCTTTTGCAGCCACAACACCTAAGGGAGTACAGGTGCGCGAAATTACAGGTATATCAAGCGTTAAGCTTATACATAGCCACAACTCAGAAATTGCTGCAGCAACACCATTCGTATATCTGCCTTCAACACCTGCTTTCACAGGTTTCGAGGCTACAGATGTTAATATAAATAGCGACAGCATCTATACATCTCATCACGATAGTATTACTGTCAATACTGTAAACACCATTGCGGCAGACCACAATATGACTCTTGGTATGAAAAACAATCTGCCATATTTCATCAAGACTGAAGCAGAGACTCAGATAGCGTCATTCAGTGTTATCATCAATGCCAACATAGCAAATGGTATCAGAATATACAACGAGCCAACTATCGACCGTGCATACACAGCCTTTGCCGACTCGCTATATTCTGCCCACCAAGCACTTGCATCACATCCTGAGAACAGCCAATGTAAACAGTTTGCAGATAGCATCGCAGCCTATACTCATGCCTTCGAAAACTATACTTTCGACAACAAAAATGATATTACTAATGCAGCAAAACAGTTGGGCACACTCATACAGCAGTTCCTTTCAGAAGAGTTGCCTTCTGCCATCTACAATATTCATACAGACAGCACAAACGACTACGATACCAATGCTCCTGTACGTTATTATTCGATAGACGGCACCCAGCTAACAGCTCCTCGCCGTGGCATCATTATCATCAAACAAGGCAACAAGGTGAGAAAAGTGAAAATGTAAAAGGGTAAAAAAGTAAAAGAGCAAAACTTAGGAAATAATCTTCCTTAGTTTTGCTCTTTAATGTTATCCCTTTTAGTCTTTTACCTTATTATTTCTTTACTTTTTTACCTTTTTCACGCTCTTAGAAGCGCCACCTTCGAAGGTTGTCTTTTCGATATACAAGCCTTTGTCTACATTCTTTATCTCTGTACCATCCAGAGAATATAGCTTACGAGATGTAGCTTTGATAGCATCAGAAGAGCCGTTATTAACGATATGTTCTATACCGTCAGCTTTTTTTTTGCTGCTTAAGCGGAACAATTTCACGCCATGACTTGGCACCGATGTAGAGATTTCGCCCTTTACAGGTGCAAGTTCCTTCTTGTCCCAAATGTCGTATACCGATACTTCCTCGTCAGCCTGATAGCCAAGTTTTGTGAGGTCGAAGGTATAAGGACTATTCTTTGTTACATAGAAAAGGAATTCCATTGTTGTACCACTCGACGAGGTGTTGTCGGTGTCGCAACTTGAATCATAGCCACAGAGAGCGCGGAGAGTCTTCCACTTATGTCCTGCAGGTAGGTCGTAGATAAGAGTGCATTGTGCATTCATGCCAAGACCTGTTTCGTAGGTCACACCGTCAACCTTTAGCGCCTTGCCTTCTACATTCTTATTTGTGTGCAAAGAGCCCCAATCAGACTTATATGAAGAAGGAGTGAGAGTTAGGAGCGAAACCTCTTCGCCATTCTCATCGACCAATACAGGGTTTACCAAGTCGGCACGATCGTAAGCAAAGCCGTCGCCCATATTGCTAACCACAATCTTCAACTGTTCTGCTCCAGCTATGTCTACATTTACATCAGCCTTTTTCTGTCCTGTGCGAGAAATCAATCCTGTGCGAGCCACAGAGTTGTCTTGCTCATCGGTGAGAGGATTCTTGTCGAATATCATGAAGCGCACGGTAGTGGTAGAATTAGATTGGCCAATACCAGAGTCGTCGGCAGCACCCATAGCTTTGAAGCGTACCACATCCATATCATCAGGAATGGTAAAGAATATAGCAGCATTAGCATCAGCAGAGAAACCGCGGTCGTAGGTTGTGCCCATAACAGTCATCTTGCCACCAGTGCTCACATTCTTGTTCTCGTAAATACGGTTGAAATACGACTTAGTATATCCACGAGTTTTATAAGCACCTGTTAGTGGCACCTCTGTTCCATCGCGCAACACCAATGTAGGATTTATCCAGTCGGCATGGTCGTAGTTATAGTTGTCGCCACCATCGTCGATAACGAGCACCAATGTCTTCGAGCCCTCAGGCCATGCTATGTCTACATCTACGGCATGTCCGTCGGTGGTATAAGCCACTGTTTCCGACTTATAAAGAGCATCTTTACCTACCACCCAGCGATTATTGTCGCGCTGGAACAAGGCGAGATATCGATTATCGGTAGTTGGGTCGGTGGAAGTCCAAACGGTGCGACCATTATCTTCATCGTTCATCACCTGGTGAGCATCAACACCATATTTATGCATGTTGTGATATTCCTCATTGTTGAGAAGCGAGAGAGTGAAAGCATCATTCTTAGTCATTTCGCCACCGAAGAACAAAGGCGAATGGCATATTCCCCACAACGACATCATTGTTAGCTGTTCGTTCTGTGTAAGTTTAGTCCAACGTCCGCTTTGTGCCGAGGTATAGCCGTTATCACCTATTGTCATAGCAATCTGTCCAAGAGGAAGCATGTCACAGTCGGCATAGCATCCTGGCTGATAGTATTTGCTCCATTCGTTAGCCTCGTTGAAGACAGCATCCACCGCACTCCAGTTGTCCCACAAGTCGTCCATCATACGCCACATGTTAGCATTATTGTTGCACTCATCGGCATATTTATATTGTGTTTTGCCAGGAGATAGCGAAAGTACCATAGGACGACCTGTTTGGTCTATAGCCTTGCGTATCATATGGATTTCGTCGGTATAGAACGGGCGCGACAAGTCGTCTATCTTCAAGAAGTCTACTCCCCACTCTGCATATAAATCCATGATGCTGTTGTAATAAAGTTGACCAGCCTCATTGTTCTTAACAGTGAGATTATCTTTCAGCCATGTACATGCAGGAGTAGTATTTGTATATACCTGATTCCATGGAGTAGCCTCGCTACCCTTGAGCTTGTACTTAGAGTTTACAACACTCTTTGGCACACCACGCATAAGGTGGATACCAAACTTCAGTCCCATGCTGTGTATCTTATCAGCCAAAGCCTTGAAACCGATATTCTTACCATCTACCATACACGATGGGAATCTTGATGGTGAAGGCAGGTAGCGACCATATTCATCAATGACATAGTCTTGTGAGCCCTTTTGGTTGTAGTTGCCACCACCCAACGAAGGATGATTGCAATACCAGCGGATATCTACTACCACATATTCCCAGCCATGTTTTACCAAATCGTTGTCTACAAGATATTGTGCATTCTGCATCACCTCCTTTTCTGTGACAGAAGAGTAATAGCAGTCCCACGAGTTCCATCCCATAGGAGGAGTTGGTGCCCAAGAGCGGAATGTGAGATCATTGTCAGCACCTGCCGACTGTGTTGCGACTGCACCTAAGAGCATCGCTGCAAATAGTTGTTTTCTTAATTTCATTGTTAGTTGTTGTTTAGGTATTAATCTTTCCGAAAGATATTAGGTAAATTCACATTACACGAAGCAAATATACCTAATATTTTCGAAAAGTTCCCTCTATACATTACATTTTTTACCCTTTTATTTTTTTACCTTTTTACTTTTTTACCTTTTTCACGCTCTTTGTAGTGCCGTCGGCAAAAGTTATCTTTTCAATGTAAATACCTTTATCAGCATGCAATAGTTCAGTACCATCAATGGTATAAAGCTTGCGCGAGACGATTTTCTTGTCGGCAGTATCTGTAACTGCATTTTCAATGCCAGAAGTTACGGTAGAGCCCACGATATCGAATTCTGCGATAGAAGCATAAGTACCCTTTGGAACATGAAGCTTCACATAACGGCAGTTTTGAGCATCTGCAAACACCTCGGTGCAATAAGGCATCCAGTCGCCACTGCGTACAGAGCGCCAAACCTTTCCATCGTTTGAAACCAAGAACTGATACTTACGAATCAAACCATTGGTGTTACCATCCATACGTGGAGTAACAAGGAAGCTGGTGATATTGCACTCTTCGCCAAGGTCGATAGCGATATGGTGAGGAGCCTCAGCCACGCCACCGCTATACTTGGTGTGCCACATGGTATTTACATTTCCGTCGATAGCATTAGTAGCATTTCCAGAACCATCCTCTTGGCTGCTATAGTTCAATATCTTCCATTTCTTCTTATCCAAGAAGGTATCCTCGCGTGGAGTCTCGCGCCATTCGCCAGTAACGAAGTTGATATCGAAGCGCTCATGATATTTAAAGTTGCAAGTCTTGCCATTGAAAGAGATTGGGAAGATGATAGTCTTCGACTCTGGCAAACCAGGGTCTTGCCAACGGTCGCCAACATATAGGTATGTGGTAGCCTTTGTACCTTCAATCTTCAGAATTGCTGCAGCCTGAGTATCGTAGGCGATATTGTTACCGATATTTGACAATCCACTCCATCCTGTCTTCAAATTGTTGGAATAAGAAAGCTTACATTGGTTTGGATCCCATCCTGAGCATGCCGAGCTAAACATGAAATATGTGTTGTCGAGACGTACTATAGCTGGAGCCTCACGACGTTGCCAAGCAAAGAGCTGAGTATGTTCAACTGCCGAATGATAGTCGTCAGAAAGGCGGAATAGTCCAAGGTGCTGGTTTTCTTCTGTTGTAGAGATGAAATATGCAGTACCATCATTATCCTGGAACACATTGCAGTCGCGCGACTTCACGCCCATTGGTCTGCCGCTCCATACATATTTATAAGCGCCATTCACAGAGTCGCACTCGAAACATGCTGCCTCTGAAGCACCATAGTTGCCAGATTCATAGTGGCACCAAACCACGAATTTGCCAGTTTTCTTGTTGTACAAGAGTTTTGGGCGCTCAATCATTCTCGAGCTACCAAGTTCAGGAGTTGTAACACCATTCTGCACAATCTTCTTTTCAAACTTCCAGTTCACCAAGTCGACAGAAGAATACAAGCTTACGTCAGGATTCCACTGACGTGTACGGTCTTCGCCACACATATACCAGATATCGCCCACGCGCACGAAGCCAGGAGCATGCGCCTGTACGGCAGCACCCTTATCGGTATACCACATCTGACCATTTTTGATAGTAACCCATTCCGATGGTCGTGTTTTGAGATAGTTCTCAACGCCCTTGTTCACCTCGTCGATACGAGCTTGGAATTCCTCTATTGTCATAGCTGTAGCAGCCACAGCCCAAGAGCCATCGAGCAAAGCCTTTAGAGCAGGCATACCATCGGCATATTGTGTAGCATTCATCTGAGTATATCCATAGTTCAATGTGCGAAGCAAAGCATTATACTGAGCATACACATCTTTGATATAATTGAATGCCACGAGATTTTCCTTCACCCACTCGTAATGGTCTTCAAACTTCAGATACCATGCCAGAATCTGCTTACGCATACTTGCTATACTATCCTTATAAGCAAAATTCTTTTTCTGAATCTCAGCATTGAAATCTGCCAATCCCTGACGTAAGGTCTTATAGTCAGAAGTTATCTGTTCAAAATTCTCGTGTGCCTTCTGTAGCATTTTCACCGCTTTGGTTATAGCAGTTGCATCAGTGCCAGCATTGTGGTAAGCATCAAACGCATCAAGCATCTCGTCGCGGTTATACCATTTCTGTCGTCCTTTAGACAGCGTATCCTTTACGCAGAGTGCATGCAAATCATCTATCAGCGCTGCAGCATCCTTATCGTTAAGGTCGAGTTTATAAAGGTTGAACGAATCGAAATCGATAGTTGCGCCATTAGTGGTTTTAAAGCATAGTCCTATATCGGCTTTGCCCGATGTGATGAGAGTTTCAGCCTCATAAACCTTATTGGCGCCACCCTTCACCTCAGTAGTGTCTGAACCAATAAATATTCCCAAGTTTCCACCACCGAAAGCAGATACCACAGCAGCAGTAAGCTTGTATCGTCCTAAAGGCAGGTTGTCTAAGGTCTGATAAGCCTTACCTGTAAGATTGCCAGAGGGCTGCCATAATTGCCAATGGTTTTGTCCTGCAGCAATAAGTCCGTTGGCTTTATCGCCAGTACTTATCTTCGACTGTATGCCAGCCGATGTAAGGCTAAGCGTCCAGCCCTCAGGTGCATTATTGCTGAAAGCTCCATTGTCGAAGTCTGCATTAACCACATATTTGTCGGTGACATTAGTCTGCGCAGTTGCAGCAATACTCATTGAAGCCACCAATGACAGTAATGATAATTTCAGAGTTCTCATCATTGATAATTATTAGTTATTAGTGTTATGTTGCAAATATATTACTTTCTACATAAAATCCCAAAATCTCGTCACAAATTTTATAAGAGCACCCACCAATAGCACTCCTAAAATCAACAACAAGATAGTGGTATATATTTCTTTAGAGTTCATAGTTGTTGGGTGCTGATATTATTAATATAAGTTATTATGTATGAAAATTATTTCACTACCTGCTTTTTACCATCAACGATATAGATGCCTTTAGCATTTAGGTTCTTAACCTTTCTGCCTGCCAAATCATAGATATCACCTTTACTCTTGCTGTTTGTGATATTGCTGATGCCTGTAGTATTGATATAGGCATCTACATCTTCCACAAAGTCGATATCATATATCTCGCACGAGCCATCGTCGGCAGTAGAAGTAACACCGAATATGGTTTGTCCCTGGCAGATGTTTGGATAGTCTACATTGAATGTATCATAGAGTCCACTCGCTGACAAATCCCATGCTATCACAGTCTGCTCTTTGCCATCAAATTCTATCGTCTTCATAACATTTGCCTTTACCGATGTACCATGGTTGATACCATTGAGCCACCACAAGCATGCTGAACCATCGTCAGTGCTAAGGTTTGAGCCACGTACCAAGAGGTATTTCTGTACCTTCTTTACATTATAGTTTACCGACTTATAATCCATCATAAGGTCGATATTACATGTACCCTTACTCTTTGGCTTCAACACGTTGTTGTCTTCATCGTAAGTGATATCGCTAACCTTTAATCGGTTTGTATCGCCCGAAGTCCAATCCTTAGCATTAAAAGCATAAGGCTTTGGAGCAGAAGAAGAAATCCACACCTTCATAAGGCTCTTACCACGATTTGCCCATGCATAGTAAGGTATTGCTACCAAGTGGTCGATGCCATTAAATGAGTTTTGGTTTTCAACATTGAGTTTCATCAAACCATTCATATCGTCGGTCCATACAGGAGTTGCCACAGCCTGTTCGGTGATATAGCTACTTGCGATATTGCTATTGTCTGGCGATTCGATACAATATACTATCGGACCACGCTCCAACTCCATCTTACCCTTGTCGTCGGCAACATTCTCATGAGCAATAGTCTTATGAACTTCCATTGGCAATTCGAAACTAACCACGTCGCCCTCTTTCCACAAGCGCTTTACAACCATATATCCCTTCGACTTATCGCCCATGATGGCAGCGACATCAGCCATACCAGAATACATATATGCAGCACGTACAGCATGTCCCACAGCCTCGTCCTGCATTATCACAGGTTTGTTGGTTTGGCTATACTCTTTACGCATTACACCCTTCAATCCGCGAAGATCGAGGAAATATTTAGCAAGCTTCAGATATTTTTCGTTGCCTGTAACACGATACATCTTTACCAATCCCATTTCCACAATCTCGACCAGTCGAGATAGCGTTTGTCGTGTGTAATGGTGTATAGTCGAATCATTGGGTCGCAAAGCAAGGTTCCTTCCCATGAATAGTGAACAGCATGACCAGCAAAGTCAGAATGTCCGCTTAGCACCTTTTGCTTGTTCTCAGGTGCATGAAGATTAGAAGGCCAAAATTCTAATTTTCCAGGACCAAAGTAATGAAGGAAATAGTCTGCCAATTTCTTCACAGCTTCAAGAGGACGCTTGTCGCCTGTTTCTTCATATACTGTTTCCAAAGCATGGAATACGAAGTAAAGCTCATAAGGATCCATACCACGAATAGGTCGTTTATCCGAGCGGTAACTTTTGGCTGTAGCTCCAAGATATCCATTACTCTCTTGCGAGTCGATGATTCTATATAGTTCTTTTTCTGCCTTGGCAAGCAATTCCTTGTCGCCACTCTGTATTGCAGACAGATAAGCCGACTCTATCCACTTACCGTGTTGCTCTGCTTTTGTCCAATCCCAAGCTGTTTGTTTTCGCTCAGACACTATGTTTACATACTTGTCGATAGGGAAGTTCTTCAAATATACATCCCTGTTTAGTTTCATGTGTTCGCCAAAGAAGCCCTTTACATTCTCTACATTGGAGATGCGAACAGCATTCTCAACCATTCCTACTTTGTTGGCTGAACGTCCATCAGCAAACAACGATAAAGGCAAAAGCAACGCTATGGCTGTGGTACATAACTGTTTGTTCATAACAATCTTTTGTTTTTTGGAGGGTTTATAATATTTTATGATGATTACAATCTTCGTTGTTTATACAAAGTTTGCAGAAACATTAGTTAAAAGTCGGGAATGAAGACGCTTCTCCATGTCCCGACTCATTAATTACCTAACTTATGAAACATTCTAATGTACTTAGTCGATATTAAAGATCCCAAGGACTTGTAAAGCTTGGGGTTGCAGCATTGTCAGCCTCATCAAGTTCAAAGAATTTTGAGCGTGAGTCATCATTCAGACTGCCCGAATCAATTCGTACAGAATTTACAGCCATAGTGCATTCGCCATTCATTTTCACAACCTGGATTTCAGGTCTCATATATTTAGTATTCATAGTTTATCTATTTATTTAATTGGTTCTAATTTATTTATTAAAATACTTCTTTAAGCACAATTGTCTGAGTACGATCAGGTCCAA
>ERZ1031540.373-NODE-373-length-10797-cov-6.697729_pt1 | contig 10797 bp, 8 predicted proteins | sample MGYA00519031_ERZ1031540 | MGnify/ENA primary metagenome ERZ1031540 (study PRJEB33719, sample SAMN04261166) | wastewater metagenome | biome: rural village; feature: human; material: feces | host: Homo sapiens | place: El Salvador | collected 2013-01-07 ... | reverse complement strand
CTCAACGGCAACATCCACTACCAGATATTCTGTGGCATCCGGATTCATCCGGCGAAGCCCCTGACGGACTACAAGATCATCGACAAGGTAATGTCGGAGCAGGCCTGCCATCTGAAGATACAGACAGCTCAGACTACGCTTGCCGAAGAAATGTCATCACGGCACACAACGAGGTTACGCCAGGCAGATTGACTATCGGACGCATCAATGGTCGAAGAGTACGCTCAAGTAATGCCACCACACTAAACTCCACAAACACTTTGCCTATAGCACCCATTATCACACAGATGCTCATCAAATAGAATACGGTGTTGAGCAACAAGTCGTGAGCATTCTTCATTATTGTGTTGAGCATATTTGGAACACCCATCACAATACCCAGATAACCAAATAATACAACTACTGAGGTTAAACACCATACCCCACGCGGAATAAGCGGTTTACCTTTCTGTTTCATAAATCGGTAGGTTAAGGATTTTTATCGTAACATAAGCTGCAGCAAAGATATGAATAAAACCAAATAACATTGATATAGATAACAAAATCATGATGATTTTGCGATTTTATTTGAATAATGTTAGCAGATTATTAAAAAAGCACTATCTTTGCATAAGAGATATATTATATATATGTGATATATATATGAATGTTAAACTAAGTTTGTTTTTATATGCATATAAACTATTTATCCCCAAGTGCCTACCGCTTGATTTTGTTAGGCTGTTGCTTCACTCCTCCTTTCTTTAGTTCTGTATGTGCACAGAACTCTGGAGACTACGCAACTACCCAGACAGAAATTTCGGTAAAGAAAGGGTTTGTAGAAGGAAAGGTCTTAGACAATGGAGACCATGAGCCTATGATTGGCGTAACGGTGGCTATAGAAGGTACCACCAACGCTGTAACTACCGACATCGATGGTAACTTCTCTCTGCCTATAAAGGGAGAGTGCAACATCGTATTCTCATTTATCGGATACAAGAAGTTAGTAGTTCGATACACAGGAAACAACCAAGCTGACTTTGCTCGCATCTTGATGAAGACCGAAGCACTCAACATCAAGGACGTGGTGGTAACGGGAGTCTATCGCCGTAAGAAAGAGAGCTTTACTGGTTCTTCCAGCACCTTCAAGGGCGACGAGCTCAAGAGTGTAGGTGCTCAGAATGTGCTTCAGAGTTTGAAAACCTTGGACCCTTCGTTCAAGATTATGGAGAATAGCCTTTCTGGTTCCAACCCAAACAAGATGCCGGATATTGAAATCCGTGGTAAATCGAGTGTGGCAGGACTCAAAGAGGAATATGGCTCCGACCCTAACCAGCCTCTCTTTATCCTTGATGGTTTCGAAACAACTTTGGAAACTGTCATGAACCTCAATATGAACAGAGTTGCGTCAGTAACTTTGCTCAAGGATGCTGCGTCTACAGCCATCTATGGTTCTAAGGCTGCCAATGGTGTTGTGGTTATCGAGACAAAGGCACCAACAAAGGGTAAGCTGCAGATTTCATACAAGGGCGACTATAGTCTCGACTTTGCCGACCTTTCTGATTATAACTTGATGAACTCTCGCGAAAAGTTGGAATTCGAAAAGTTAGCTGGTGTATATAAGGACAACACCAGCGACCCATTCAACCAGATAAAGTTGGATAATCTCTACAACTCTCGTCTTCGCGACATCGAACAGGGCGTTGACACCTATTGGCTCAGCGTGCCTTTGCGCACAGGCTTCACTCACAAGCATAATGTATATGCCGAAGGTGGTGAAGGCAATGTGAGATATGGCTTGGGCTTGAACTATGGTATGGTGAATGGTGTGATGAAGGGTTCCGACCGTGAAACTTTGGGCGGAAACCTCGACTTGATTTACCGTACAGGCAAGTTCCAGTTCAGCAATAAGCTCTCTATCGACTATTTAGAGACCAACAATCCTGCCGTAAGCTTTGCAGAATATGCACAGGCAAACCCATATTACAAAAAGTATGGTGCTAATGGCAAGATAAACAAATATCTTTATTATCCTGAAGATGGTTTGAACGACAATCCTGTATCAAACCCTCTATGGAATGCTCACCTCAACAACTATGATAAGGGTCAGCGCTTCGGCTTTACTAATAATTTCATAGCAGAATGGTTTGCTACCGACGATTTGCGTGTACGTGCTAAGTTTGGTATGACCAAATACGACGACACACAAGACGAACGTCTGTCGCCAGAGCATACCGACTTTGACGATAAGGAAGCCACACAGAAGGGATTGTTTAAGCATAGCCTACAGAAATACCTCTACTACGAGGGCGACATCTCGGCAACATTTGGTAAACTCATCGCAAAGAAGCATCAGCTCAATGCGGTATTGGGTTTCAACTTCAACAATACCACAAGCAAGACTAATGGCTATTCGGCAACAGGCTTCACCGACGACCAGTTTGCAGCACCTTCGTTTGCCAACAACTATCCTACAGGAGGCAAGCCAAGATATTCTGAGAACATAAAGCATGCGTCGAGCTTCTATCTCAATGGTGGATATGCTTACGACAATCGCTATTTGCTCGACTTCAACCTTCGTAACGATGGTGCCTCTATGTTTGGCACCGACAACCGTTTCCGTACCACTTGGTCTGTGGGCTTGGGTTGGAATATCCATCACGAGAAATGGCTTGAAGATCGCGACATTTTCCAGTTGTTGAAGCTTCGTGCCTCTGTTGGTAACCCTGGTAATCAGAACTTCTCTGCATACCAAGCTTACACCACCTACATCTTCAACAGCTTGATGTCTAACATATTTGGTACTGGTGTTATCATCAATAGCCTTGGCAACAACGACTTGGCCTGGCAGGAAACCATCAACTACAACTTTGGTGCCGACATCACCACTTTGGGCAACCGTCTGAACTTAACTCTTGATTACTTCATCAAGAATACCGACCCATTGCTCGCTATCATCACCACTCCTGGTTCTATGGGTGTAACAAGCGAAGCTCTTAATGCAGGTAAGCAGAAGACTAATGGATGGGAAGCAACTGTCAAGTTCTCGCCTATCTATATGCCACAGCAGCGCATCAACTGGAATATCTCTTTGAGCGCTACTCACGCTAAGTCGAAGTATGCCAATATCGGCAATGCCTTTAGCGCACTCAACGAGAGCGGAAAGACATCGCTCCACAACACCACTCGCTACTACGATGGTGGTAGCCCTACAGCAATATGGGCAGTACGCTCTGCTGGTATCGACCCTGCTACAGGTAAGGAATTGTTTATCAAGCGCGATGGCACATACTCGTTTACCTATGATGCAAGCGACGAGGTTGTTTGTGGCGACACAGAACCTGATGTAGAAGGATTGTTGGGAACGACATTCTATTACAAGGGCTTCTCTTTCAGTTGCTACTTCCGCTATCAGTATGGCGGTCAGCTATTCAACAGTTCTCTCTTCGATAAGGTTGAGAACATAGGAACTGCCGACGTTTACAACAACCAAGACCGTCGTGCTCTCTACGACCGTTGGAGCGTAAACAACCGCAATGCTCTCTATAAGGGAATCTCTATGGTGCAGAAGACCGACAAGTCGTCACGTTTCGTGATGGACGAGAATACTCTCACCTGCGAGTCTATCAACATCGGTTATGAGTTCCCACTCAACATTGCCAAGAAATTCGGCATGCAGGCTCTTTCTATCCAAGCCAACATGAACGACATCTTCCGTTGTTCTACTGTCAAGGCGGAACGAGGCATCGACTATCCTTTTGCCCGTACCGTTTCGTTCTCAATAGGTGCAACATTCTAAAACCGTCAGACGATGAAAAAAATAATATATACAATGATAATAGCCTGCACCACTCTGTTCGCTTCATGCGACAGCTGGCTGGAGGTGAAGCCTTACGATCAGATTGCTGAGGGCGAACTTCAAAAGTCGGAAGAAGGCTACCAGAAAATGCTCAACGGCATCTACATCGACCTTAATAGCGATGCGCTATATGGTCAGACTCTATCTGTAGAGATGATAGAGGTGATGGGTGGCGCTTATACCATAGGTACCGACAATAGCGTATGGGGCAACTACAAGGATTTGTCATCATACCAATATAATACCGAATATTGGCGCAACCGCCTTGACCAAACATGGAATAAGGCTTATGCGCTGATATTGAACTGCAACAAGATTCTGGAAACCATCGATGGCAACAAGAATCTGTTTACTGATGGCAGCTACTATATCATAAAGGGTGAAGCTTTGGCACTTCGTGCTATGTTACATTTCGACATGTTGCGCCTCTTTGGTCCTGTATATTCTAAGGATAGCGATAAGAAAGCAATACCTTATTATACCAAGCAGACCAACTCTCCAGAGCCTATACTCACAGCTCAGGAGGTGATGGAGAAAATAACTACCGACTATGAGGATGCTCTCAACTATCTTGCCAACGACCCTGTGAAGACAGAAGGCACCATGATGAGCAGCACCGAGGATGGCTCAAGCAATTTCTTGCGCTATCGTGCTTTGCGCCTCAACTATTATGCTGTAGAGGCTCTCATGGCTCGTGCTTATCTCTATATGGGCAACAAGACCGAGGCTTTCAAGTATGCTACCGACGTTATCAAGACTGCCGACCAGAATATATTCCCATTCGTAGATAAGAATCTGGTTATTGGTTCACCTGCCGACCCTGACCGCATCTTCTCTTCAGAGGTATTGTTTGCTCTTACCAACACCAGTCGCGGAACTATCCACAAGAACTTCTTCGACCCTTCACGTTTGCCTAACTATGTGTTCCGTATGGACGACAGCATGATGAGCAATCTCGTGTATGGTGGTGCTGCAACCACAGGTGGTTATCAAGACGACTACCGCTATCGCGCTTGCTGGATGGCAACAGGTAGCAACCGCTATTTCTATAAGTATAGCGATATGGTGGCTAACGGAAGCATCCAAAACTCGATGATTCCTATGGTAAAATTGGGCGAGATGTTCCTGATAGCTGCCGAGAGCCAGAGTGGCGATTTGAAAGCTGGCGTACAGTATGTAAATGCTTTGCGCAGAAACCGTGGCGTAGCAAATCTCACCACATTAACTCCCGACTTGCTGAAGTATGAGTATATCCGCGAACTATATGGCGAGGGTCAGCTGTTCTTTCTCTACAAGCGTTTGAATAGCGACATCATCACTTCTGCTACAAGCAGCAAGAACCCTAAGGCGAGCGATTTGATATTCGTGGTTCCATTGCCTGACACGGAGACAGAAAACAGATAAACATCCTAACGACATAAGACTATGAACAAGATGAATAATAAGATAAAAACCATGCTTATTGGTGCGATGGCTATCGTCGGAGTATGCTCATGTAGTGAGCAGACTCCTGAAGTCTTCGACAATATCGACGGCATATATCTCAACAATCGCTCCAACACCAACATCTTGCAGGATTCTACCAACGTAACCTTCGTTTATCAGAAGGGCGACGAGATGCAGGTGCCTGTAAAGATACAGTTGTTGGGTCGTCCATCTGACAAGGCTCGCGAGATAGCCTTGACTGTAACATCCAACGATGCTACTGAAGGTGTAGACTACATACTGCCAGAGAAGGCAGAGTTGGCTGCAGGCGAAACTGTGCTCAACTACATGATTACTCTAAAGCGCACAGCTGTTTTGAAGACATCGCAGAAGCATCTGCAGATAACTCTACAGCCTAATGCCAACTTCACCCTACCAGTAACCCAAGAGACTACTGCCAATGGCGACACGGTGACCACACTCTCTTACAAGATTGTATTCTCCGATCAGTTCACAGCTGCCCCTAAGGCTTGGGAAAAAGGTTTGCTTGGAGTATTCACCCAGCAGAAGTTTGAATTGGCGTGCAAGGTGCTTGACCTCAATCCTGCCGACTTCAACGACGACTCTAAGATGACTCTTGCCATGCAGTCGTATATTAGTGCCGAGATGCAAAGCTACGTGAAAGAGCAGCAGAAACTTCGCAATAATGGCGAGGCTTACGATGCTAATGCTTTCGATGCTAATGGCAATGCACTACAATATTACGAGGTGTAAGTAAGGTGAACATTATTATAAGGTTGAATCATAAAAAATAAAACTCATGAGAAATAAGATAATAATGGCAGCTATGTTCATGATGGCAATGCTGATGTCGGGATGCTCACAAGACGAGGGCAACTACGACTACCATAGCCTCAACGAACCTACTATAACAGGTGTGCCTGAAAACATTTCGGTGCTCACCCTTTCTACCATCGACCTCGACCCTTCTATGGGCGACAACATCACCGACCTTGATGCCTACACCTATGAGTGGAAAGCTATAAACAAGTCGGGCGACAACGAGGTAACAATCCTGGGCACAGAGAAGCACTTGCAGCAAGAGGTAACGATTCCTGCAGGCGAATATACTCTCTACTTCACAGCTACTGAGAAGAAGACAGGACTATTCTGGCAGAAGAGCTATTCGCTTACTGTTAGCGACACATCATCTGAAGGATGGCTCGTGTTGTGCGATGTAAACGGAAAGACACGTCTCGACATGGTATCTAAGGTAACCGACAAGACTTATCTCGATATCTTGAAGAATAACACCGATATGCCGGAGCTCAACCACCCTTATCGCATACAGTATATGCCTAAGAGCGGATATAGCGATTCTCCATTCTATCTATTAACAGCCGATGGAGCTACACGCTTGTCGAAGAATGGTTTCGGATGGCAGAAGAACTATAGCTTCAAATACGAGGTGGCTACACAGGCCGACCTTCATCCACAAAGCATTGTTTGCGACTATAGTGGCATGATGAGGATATTTGTAAGTGGCGGACAGGCATACTATGCACAAAACATGGGTATACAGGGACTCTTTGCAGCTGCCAACAAGCAACCAGTATTGGCACCTTACGTAGGAGCACCTATTGGAGTAATGTCTTATGCTTCTATTTATCTCTTGTATGATACTGTGAACAAGTGCTTCATGTCATGCTGTCCTTTATTGCCAGCTCTTGGCCTTTCAGACGTTGCTTATCATAGCATGACCGAGATGGAAGAAATTGCTAAGGGTTATAAAGGTTCGGATATGGTTACAGGAACTGCCTTTACCGAATATCCTACAGGCTTAGACTTCGTATATATGGAGAATACTAAGTACGACCCAGGTGCAGGCAAGATGGGCACAACATACACTTTGCTTCGCAATGGCAACAAGTATTATCTCTATGGCATACAGTTGGGAGATATGCTCCTCTATTCGCCAGAAGAATGTACCTTCGGCATTGGCAAGGCTTACTATGGCGACTTGAGCAATTGTACCGACATCAGCAAGGCTTCATGCTATGCTTTCAGTTCGCTTAAGAAATATATGTATTATGCTGTAGGTAGCACAGTATACCGCGTAGACCTCTCTGAGTTGCCTCTCAAGGCTACCAAGCAGTTCACTCTCAATGGCGAAACTATCACCATGATGAAGTTTAACCTTTATCAGAACGAAACCTCTACCCACGACTACGACCTCATCGTGGGTTCTGAGAGCAATGGCGCAGGAGCACTTCGTATCTACGACGGTATGAAGACCGAGGGCGACTTCTCGTCTGTAGCTCCAACAACCTATACTGGCTTTGCCAAGATTGTGGATGCTATCTATCGTGAGCGTACCAACTAATACCTTGTCATATATATGGTATTAATCATAAACTAAAAAAAAAGAAAGAAACAATATGAAGAAGCAAATATTTTCTCTGCTGATGTTGCTGCTTGCTGCTATGAATATGCAGGCTGCCGACGGCATCACAGTTAAGTTTGATGTCAAGAACCCTGTTCTTACAAATGTGGTATTGGTTTACCACATGAGCGTCAACGAGTATGCTCTTACCGATGGTAAGGCTACTGTTCAGCTCGATGGTATGGATGCTCTCTATGCCAACGTGTATTATGGCGAGAAGTTCAAGATTGTATATCTGCAGAAGGGCGACGATATGACAATCTCGTTTGATGCCAACGACTTCGACAACACCTTCGCTGTTAAGGGTGGCAACGAGAAGGCAGTAGACTATCTGAACAAGATTCAGCTCAGAGGATTGGCTGACGATACTTACAAATTGCCTTGGGATGAATTCAAGACTACTGTCGACAAGAAGATAGCTTCGATGAAGCGACTGCTTAAGGCTCACAAGTTTGCTGCCGACGATAAGTTCCAGAAGATGGAAGAAGGCAGAATAACATACTTCTATGCCAACGCATTCTTGATGTATCCTGTTAGCCACCTTTATCTCACTCAAGACTCTACTATGGTGCTTGGCGACGACTACTACAACACTCTTCGCCAGTATGTTAAAGAGGACGACGATTTGGCTGACGTAGATGAGTATCGCAACTATATGATTGAGACTTCTCACGTATTCGACGAAGAAGGCAAGAATATCCGCCAGTTCTATCCTAAAGTGTTGGCAGAGATGAGCTATATCGGCGAGAACATGCAGAGCGAGAAGGTTCGCGAGGCGTTGATTCATTTCTTGGCTTTCACCTATGTTGAGGGCAATGGCGTAGAGAATATCACCGACTTGCAGAATCTCTACTACACCTACGTCACTTCACCACGCCTCAACGATATCTTCAAGAAGGCTTGCGCTAAGTGGGACAAGGCTGCCGTTGGCCGTCCTTCGCCTATGTTTAAGGGTGTAGACGTAAATGGCAAGGAGATGACATTGCGCGACTTCCGTGGCAAATATGTATACATAGACATGTGGGCTACATGGTGTGGACCATGCCAAAAGGAGTTGCCATTCCTTAAGAAGCTCGAAGAGAAGTTTAAGGGACGCAACATCGTCTTCGTAGGCTTGTCGATAGACCAGGATAAGGCTAAGTGGGAAGCAAGAGTAAAGAGCGGAGCTCTCTCGGGCACTCAGCTCTATATTGGCAAGGGTTCTAAGTTCCAGAACGACTATCGCATAAGCGGTATTCCTCGCTTCATTCTCCTCGACCCTAACGGCAGAATCGTTAACCCTGACATGACACGCCCATCGAGCGAGGATACAGAGAAGATTCTGAATAGCCAGCCAGGACTATAAACGATTATCACAATCGCTAAAGACAATAAAGGAAAAGAGATTTTATATACATATCTATATTAATTAACCAATTAAAACCAAAACATTATGAAGAAATTGATTTCTATGATGCTGATGCTTTGTGCAGTTATCACATTCTCAGCATGTTCATCTGACGATGATGGACCAAGCAACCCAGTTTCAAACCCAACTATCCCTCAGTCGGCTAAGATTGGTGCCGAGGTTACTGTCCAGGGTACAGGTTTTGCTGCAGGTCAGACTCTTTGGCTCGTTCCTGAGCAGGGTGAGGCTGTCAACGTAAATGCAAAGATGGCTACAAGTGGTGCTAAGTTCACCGTTCCTTACACTCTCAACGAGGGCAAGGTAGATGTTGTTTTGCAGGTAGAGAACAACAAGTGGACATTGGGTTCTATGACTCTTCTTGCAGCTGAAAACCCTATCACAGCGATTTCTGTACCAAGCGGTCTCGCATTGGGTAAGGAAGTAACTATCGCAGGTATCGGCTTCGCAGAGGGCGACAAGATTGTATTGATTCCTGTTGCCAACGCTGCTGCTAAATCGTATATGTTCAATAAGACTCCACAGGGTACAGCCATTGATGCTACAGTTACAGCAGACGGCGTTAAGTTTACTGTTCCTGCAGATTTGACAGAGGGCGAATATACAGTATCTCTCGTTCGCGGCAATTCCACTTGGGCTTTGGGCACAACAGCAGTATACGTAGATCGTAGAATCGAAAGCATCACTATCACAGATAATGATATGCTTACGATGTATGCCCCTATGTTGGGTCTTGAAGATGGTAAACTGGTTGTCACCTTCGATTACAATGAAAATGGTTCTTTGAAGGCGATTTCTTCTAATGGTACCGTAGGGTGGGCTTTCGAATATAATGGTAAGACTATCACAACTACAAATTCGTATTCTCAGCCACTCGCATATACTATCGATGATCAGGGTCGCATCATCAGTAGCACAGGTTACGATATGTATGGCGAAGAAGTTGCTTATACATGGAGCTACGATGCAAATGGTTACCTTGAAAGCGTAAAACAAGTAGGTGCAGCAGATGATGCTGATGTAAATCTCTTGAACACCTATACAGATGGCAACTTGTCGGCTTACACAATGAGCATGACCAACGAGTTGACAACCGACAAGAGCATCCGTACATGTCCTAACACCGTAGAGCCTCTTTATTTGTTGAACGGCTTTAGCTTTATGCAGACACGTGAGGATTTGTTCCTTGGCTTCCTTCTCAACCGCAACGTAAAGGTATCTACCTACGTTCCAAATCAGTTGATTGCTAGCGATATAGATTATGCAACAGGTGGAGATACAAAGAATACTGTAGCTATCGAAAAGTCATTCGAGAACAACTGCTTGACATTGAAGACTACCGGAGGTGCAATTTCTCAGGCTCAGGCTATGCTTTCTAATACTGTTGTAATTAAGTATCAGAACAAGTAAATTTCCCCCACTCTCTTAATATTATGGCATTAGGATATTGGCAAAACAATATTCTAATGCCTTTTTTATTGTCTTTTCTATTGACTAAGAATTCCAAAGAAATCTACTATAAATGCCAAGGCTATCGACTAAAGACTACAAGGCAAAAGACTATGGATTTCAAGGCAAAAGACTTCTCCTTTCGTTCAGCCTCTGTTGAACGATAAAGTAATATAGCTCATCAGTCAGATATGCCATGATGCTTGTAACAGCTGAATCAAACTCATATGAGCTTCC
>ERZ1031540.351-NODE-351-length-11047-cov-4.616448_pt1 | contig 11047 bp, 8 predicted proteins | sample MGYA00519031_ERZ1031540 | MGnify/ENA primary metagenome ERZ1031540 (study PRJEB33719, sample SAMN04261166) | wastewater metagenome | biome: rural village; feature: human; material: feces | host: Homo sapiens | place: El Salvador | collected 2013-01-07 ... | reverse complement strand
ACAATAATCCCATAGGTATCACACTTTTTAACGGGCGAACACTGTTCGCCCCTACGACTGTAAGCCAAAATTTTGTTGTAATTTTGTCCTATGTAGTTACCTTAAATTTGTACATATTCGCCAGTCTCCCTTGTGTAAAGGGAGATGTTTTGCAAATGCAAAACAGAGGGATTGTCACGGTAGATTGTGTTCTCTAAATAAGATGTGTACGATTAGATAAAAGTTATCTATAAATATAGGAACGAACAGTGTTCGTTCCCTACATCATATATCGAATAAATCTTATATAATCTAAAGTGCCTACCAAAACAATCCTTCCACCACTTCGTGGTCCCCCTTCCTTTACACAAGGAAGGCTGGTTAGTCTCTGCTAATTCTAAATATCTACCACAAAACTAGGTGTGTTCTATCCCCACAAACCCTAATTTATAAAACTAATTTATATTGAAAACAAATATAAATGCGAAAAAGGGAATGGTACTAACCATTCCCTTAAATTTATGTTTATTGATTGATGAACAAATTAAATATGTCACTCAGTAATATATCACTTGGTAAATGCATCACTAAATTAATTCATTACTAAGTACATTTACTGAATAAATTTAACACTCAACAAATCGTAACAAAAATAGTTATTAAAAATTACTTTTCAAACTGAATTCTTTCTTCGATATATGGTACAAGTTCTTCAACCTTTAGTTCAATTTGTTCCATAGTATCTCTGTCACGAAGAGTAACAATGTTTTCTTCAACTGTCTTTTCGTCAACACTAATCTGCCATGGTGTACCGATAGCATCAGCTCTTCTGTATCTCTTACCGATTGAACCTGATTCATCATAGCTTGTCATAAAGTGCTTTTTGCACATTGCAAGAATTTCCTTAGCCTTTTCACTATGGAACTTCTTCTTAATAGGACAGATGTTTAGTTTAATTGGAGCAAGTGCAGGAGAAATCTTTAGTAGTTCTCTTGTGTCACCATTTTCAAGTTCTTCAACTCTATATGCTTCAAATAGAACTGCAAGAGTAATTCTGTCAAGACCATATGTTGATTCAATAATGTATGGTGTGAACTTTTCACCTGTTGTCTGGTCACAGTATTCCTGCTTCTTACCACTGAATTCAGCATGTCTTGAAAGGTCAAAGTCAGTTCTGTTGTGAGTACCGTTGATTTCGCCCCAACCAAATGGGAATAGATATTCAATATCACAAGCTGCCTTTGCATAATGAGCTAACTTTTCATGGTCGTGGTGACGAAGCTTTTCACTTGGAAGACCTAGCATATTGAAGAATTCAATACCATATTTCTTGAAGTATTCATAAATATCTTCATCATCACCATGCTTACAGAATGTCTGGAATTCCATCTGTTCAAATTCAATTGTTCTGAATGTGAAGTTACCAGGTGTAATTTCGTTTCTGAAAGCCTTACCAATCTGACCGATTGAGAAAGGTAGCTTTGTTCTTGTTGTTCTTAGTACATTTAGGAAGTTTACATATTCACCCTGTGCATTTTCAGGTCTTAGATAAACAGTGTTAGCAGAGTCATTTGTAACACCTCTCTGAGTAGCGAACATTAGGTTAAACTGACGAATATCGGTAAAGTTAGACTTACCACAATTTGGGCAAGGAACATTGTGTTCCTTAATGTAGTTCATCATTTCTTCCTGAGTCATACCATCAGCATGAGCATTTTCGTCAAAATCATCAATTAGGTTATCTGCTCTGTGACGAGTCTTACATTCTTTACAGTCAACCAGTGGGTCAGAGAAACTCTGAACATGACCACTTGCTTCCCATACTCTAGGGTTCATAAGAATGTCAGCATCAACTTCATATGCGTTATCTCTCTTCTGAATGAAGAAATATCTCCAAGCATCTTTGATAGTATTCTTTAGTCTTGAACCTAGTGGGCCGTAGTCCCATGTGTTTGCAAGACCACCATAAATTTCACTGCCCTGAAAAATAAAGCCGTAATTATTACAGTAATCTACCAAATCTTTCATTTCAATCTTTTTAGCTTTGTTATCCATTTTGTGCCTCCATATTATAGTTAAAGACTTACCCTTTAATACTACTATTTAACTAGAATTATGTCAAGATTTTTAGAAGTATATTAGTTACAAATTTCTTATTTTTCTTTGTAAAACTCTTTTGACATATAAATAATGTGGTGTATAATGTAAGTAGAATAATATATAGAAGGTGGATATTATGTATAAACTAGTTGTTTTTGATTTAGACGGAACTTTAGCAAATACACTTGAGGACCTTGCAAATGCTACTAACTACGGACTTGAAAAGGCAGGACTAAAGACATATCCTGTTGAAGATTACAAACAGTTGGTAGGTAGTGGTATTGTAAACCTAGTAAAGAGAGCAATGTCACCTGAAACTGATGAAAAGATTTTTGACATTGTAAAGGGTGGCTTTGACTATTACTACAATGCTCATTCAATAGACAAAACAACACCATATGAGGGTACAGAAAAGCTACTTAACGACCTTGAAGAAAAGGGCATTAAGACTGCTGTACTTTCCAATAAGCCTGATGAATTTGTTGAAAAGATTTTGGCAAAGATTTTTCCTAATCACAAATTTGCTTTTGCTTGGGGTAAAAAGCCTGAATTTGATATTAAGCCTAGTCCTGATGCACTATATGCAATGCTAAAAGAACTTAATATAAAAAAAGAAGAATGTATTTATGTTGGTGACAGTAATGTTGACTGCTATACTGCACAGAATGCCGGTGTAAAGTGTTGTGGTGTTAGCTGGGGATTTAGAGGCAGAAAAGAGCTTGAAGAAGCCGGTGCTGATGTTGTTATTGACAATGCAGATGAATTTTTGGAGAAATTTTCACTATGAAAATAAATTATCAAAAAAAGTTGGATAGGCTTATTGCCTATCATCAAAGTAAGGGTGAAGTGCCTACCCTACTTTTGCATTCTTGTTGTGCACCATGCAGTAGCTATTGTATAGAATACCTATCAAACTACTTTAAAATTACTGTACTGTACTTTAACCCTAATATTGGTGAAAAGTCAGAATACTTAAAAAGAAGAGATGAACAAAAGAAGTTAATCTCTAAAATGAAAACTAAGTATGAAGTAAAGTTTATTGATGGTGACTACAACCCTCAGGACTTTTATGATGCAGTACAAGGTTTTGAAAATGAACCTGAAAGAGGCAAAAGATGTGCAATCTGTTTTGCATTAAGACTTAATTACACAGGTAAAGTTGCTGAGCAAATCGGTGCAGATTATTTTGCTACTACATTAACTTTAAGCCCGCTAAAGAATGCGCACTTAATAAACGAAATAGGCAAAAATATAAAATGTAAATCACATTACTTATGTACTGACTTTAAGAAAAAGGAAGGCTACAAGAGAAGTATTGAACTTTCAAAGGAGTTTGAACTTTACAGGCAAAACTATTGTGGTTGTATTTTTTCAAAGAGAAACCGAAAGTAAATTTATAGCACTTACTGAAAATGTAAGTGCTATTTTTCTAAGAGGGAAATATAAATAAACAGTGGTCTGATACTAATAAGCAAATGCAACAAGAAATAAACAGTAAAGCAACCTTTAAATCAGGGATGAAACTTTATTCTCTTTGAGAAATATATTGTTTCAACAACAAATTATATTCAATAGTCTAAATTTAAAACTATAATCTACAGTCAATGAGATTAATAAGTAATAATTAACAACAATTTTACAAATAAGCAAGTATATATGTTTATTTGTCTTGCTAATGAACAATACTTTTGTTATAATGATGTTGTATATTTTGATGAAAGGGGATATTTACTTATGGACAAAAACGAGTATTGTCACATTCAAAATATAATATCCCAATATCTATCAAAAGATACAAGGGTTATGGATTTAAGGTGTGGTTATGACTACTTTTCTAAATGGATTAAGGAGAATAACTTAGCAAAAATTGTTCCTCTATCCCCTAAAGATTTGGAACATATTGACCACGAAAATCCATTTGTGGCTTACAACAACTTTATAAACGACAGTAGGAAAATTCCTACAAAGAATAAAGCTGATGTTGTTCTGCTACTGGGTCCACTATACACAATGGAAAGTGGCAAAAAGAGAACTCACATTCTTTCTGAAATTAAAAGGCTTGTTGCTACTGATGGAAAAGTTATTACCCTGAGCAAATGTGGTAACAAAAAAAGTTGCAGTGAAGAATTTTTGCTGGACAATGCCGGTTTTACTGTTGATGAAGTGGCTGAAATTCCTTTAAAGAATAATACAAGTGCTATAAAGGACTATGAAAAATACTACCTAACTGTTGCAACTCCTAAGCCGGTTATTACTGAATATGATGTACCACCGGAAGTTTATGTTCGTATTCCGGAAAAAACTGCTATTCAGCACAATATTAAAATCAAAGATATTTCACAAATTGAAAATGATGTTAATTCTCATAAAGAAAATACTTTTCATAAAAAGCACAATATTTTTTCTTTTAGAGAAATTAAAAGAAGTGTTGAACCTATTTTACAGATTGGCAATATTAAGAAAAGCATTGACAGTACATTGCAACCTAAGTGGTATTTTTCTAATTTAGAAAAATACACTTGTGGTGTAAAGATTAATCTACCTATTCTTTCTAAGGAAATTTCTCAAAATATTAATCAAGTTGAAGAATCTAAGCCTAATGACAACACAAAGGAATTAGCACCTAAGGAAGAAAAGAAAGAAACTAAGGAAATTAAAATTTTCCCTAGTATTGACAAAAATCTTGTTGTTAGAAGTGACAAAAACAAGGTGCAACTTCCTATTGTATCAGCAAGTATTGATAGGTCTTTACAGGTTAGAATTAAAAAGGTTAATCCTCTCTTTGACAAACCAAAAAGTAAAAAGAAAGGTACTAATAACTTAATAAAATAAAAAACTTTGGTTTTTATTTGCCAAAGTTTTTTCTATATAGAAAGGAATGATTGTTATGAAAATGGTTTCATGGAATGTTAATGGACTAAGAGCCTGTGTTACTAAAGGCTTTGTTGATATTTTTAATAAGCTTAATGCAGATATTTTCTGCTTACAAGAAACAAAATTACAAGAAGGACAGATTGATTTACCACTTGAGGGATACTATCAATACTGGAATTATGCTGAGAAAAAGGGTTACTCAGGCACTGCAATTTTCACAAAAAAAGAACCATTAGCAGTTACTAATGGCATAGGAATTGATGAGCATAACACTGAGGGCAGAGTAATTACCCTTGAATTTGAGGACTTTTTCTTTGTTACTTGTTACACTCCTAACTCACAAAATGAGTTAAAAAGACTTGATTACCGAATGAAATGGGAGGATGATTTTAGGGAATATTTACTGAGACTTAACAAGAAAAAGCCTGTTATTCTCTGTGGTGACCTTAATGTTGCACACAACGAAATTGACCTAAAGAACCCTAAAACAAACAGAAAGAATGCAGGTTTCTCAGATGAAGAAAGAGAAAAAATGACCACATTGCTTAATTCAGGATTTACCGATTCATTCCGTTATTTATATCCTGATAAAGAAGGAATTTACAGTTGGTGGAGTTATCGCTTTAATGCCAGAAAGAACAATGCCGGATGGCGTATTGACTACTTTATCACATCAGACTCTATCAAAGACAAAATAATTGATAGTAAAATTCACACAGACATTATGGGTAGTGACCATTGTCCTGTTGAACTTGATATTGATTTGTAATTCTAATATAGAAAATACATATAATTACAACATAAAGGGACTACCATTGGTAGTCCCTTTACTTAGGTTAGATTTTATAAAAAAGGAAATAGATTATTAACTATTATTAATTATTCGTAAGAAGCAACATCTGCCCAAGATAGAAGTAGTTCTCTCTCTTCAGGGTTGCCCTTAACTGACTGAGATGCTGCAACAACAGGCATCCATTCTTGTACCAGCTGAATTGGAATATCAGCTTTCTTGCTAAATAGCTTTAGATACTTCTTAGCTAGTTCTTCATTACCGGCTAAAGTAAAGATTAGGTAAGTTCTTGCTGCATCAGCAGATGCATTACCCTGAGTTGCGTGTGACCAGTCAAGTACATATGGAACACCATCAGGTGTGATAATAATGTTACTTGGGTTAAAGTCACCATGGCAAACCTTGTGATGACGCTTCATACCGGAAACTCTAGCTTGAAGTTCAAATCTTGTTGTTGCATCAAGAGTAGTTTCGTCAATCTTTCTGGACATTTTGTCCCATAGCTTAGTTAGTAGAGGAGCTTTCTTGCCAAGAATTTCAAGTTGAATATCAACAAACTGATTTAAATATTCATCTTCCTTGTCAGGGTTTTCTTCCATTAACTGAGCAAGTGTCTTGCCCTCAATAAAGTCAGTTACGATTGCCCACTTACCATCAATCTTTGTAACTTCGTGAATCTTTGGTATGTTAAGACCGGTTTCTTCTACACGAGCCTGATTAAGAGCTTCATTCAGAATATCTGATTTTTTATAATTTTCATCAAAAACTTTGATACACTTGTCGCCGTCTTTGTAAATGACTTTGTCTTTTCTTTCAGCTAAAACTTTCTCAAATTTCATAAAATTCATCCTTTCAAATTTGATTTTAACACCTAAAGCTCTTTTGCTTTGGTTATATTATACAACTTTATTTTTTGTGCGTATAGTGTAATAATAACAGAAGATTAAAAAATATTTTTGTATAATAACACAACAAAAATTTGAAGTTTGTTTAGGTTTGTACAAAAGATATATATTATAATTATGCAAAATCAACAAATATTATTCTTTAAAAGAATACAGTTTTTGATAATATTTTAACAATACTTTGTGCACATTGACGAAAATTTAACAATCTTGTGAAAGTATTAACATTCTTTTTACTTTTCTTAACAGACAAAACCGTAATTTATGTATAATTATTCTTTATATATACAAAAAGGTTCAGCACATTCTGCTGAACCTTTGTTTTATATTTAGATTAGCCCCAAACTTCTTCTGCAATTTCCTTAACAAGAGCAATCTTTGCCCACTGTTCTTCTTCAGTAAGTTTGTTACCGATTTCACATGATGCAAAACCACACTGAGGACTTAGGTATAATCTGTCAAGTGGAACATACTTTGATGCTTCCTTAATTCTGTCAATTACTACCTTCTTGTCTTCCAACTTAGGTGACTTAGAAGTAATAAGACCAAGAACAACTTTCTTGTCACCTGAAACATACTTTAATGGTTCAAATGAACCTGAGCGTTCATCATCAAATTCAAGATAATAAGCAGACACATTTTCTCTGCCGAATAGTGGTTCTGCTACAGGATCATAAGCACCACTGCTAAAGTAAGCTGAGTGGTAGTTACCTCTACAAACATGAGTAGCAATAACCATATCTTCAGGTTTACCTTCAATAGCTAGGTTGTTTACTTTTAGTAGCTTTTCGCTGATTTCCTTAAAGTCAGCACCTTCACCGTAACGAGCAACACTGCCCTCTGCTACTAATACACCCCATGTACAGTCATCAAACTGAACATTTCTACAACCGGCATCATATAGGTCCTTAATAACCTTTCTATAGCCCTTTGCAATATCTTCGATTAGTTCTTCATCTGTTTGATAGAACTTTCTTGTTGTTTCAAGATTTGCCGGAATAATCATCTGCTGGAAGAACTGTGCCGGTGCTGGGATTGTCTGTTTTGCAACAGTATTTTCATCTTCTAAAGCCTTAACAAATTTGTAGTGTTCTACAAATGGGTGGTTGTCTACTGTGATTTTATCACTTAGCCATGTATCGTCAATTAGTGCCGGTTCACCATGGAACTGAACACCCTTTTCAGTTTTCTTGTGTTCAACACCATTAAATCCCCACATAAAGTCCAAATGCCAAGTTGCTCTACGGAATTCACCATCTGTGATAACCTTTAGTCCGGCTTTCTTCTGCTTTTCTACTAGGTCGATAATAGCCTTATCTTCTACTGCTTTTAGTTCATCAGCAGTAATTTTGCCTTGTTCAAAATCTGCTCTTGCTTCTTTTAATTTTGCAGGTCTTAGAAAACTGCCTACAACATCATATCTAAAAGGAATATGTAAATTACTCATTTAAATTACCTCGCATTTCATTTTATGTTTCAATTATACAAGGTAAAATAATTGTTGTAAAATACATAAAAATAAAGGTTAGCTATAGTTTCAAGCTATAGCTAACCTTTATTTCATATCTTTATTCTACATTAATATATTTACTTAGTGAACTAATATAATACTGAGCCATTTCGCTTTGGATAATATCATTATGGGTTAAAATACCTACACGCATAACACCCTCTTTATCAAGAGGAATACTAACAATATTCTCACCGTTTAACGAACTGTCAATAACACCACTACAAACTGTATAGCCGTTAAGACCGATTAATAGGTTAAACAGAGTTGCTCTATCAGTTACTCTAATATTCTTTAGTCGTTCTTCTGTGCTGAAAATTTCTTCAGAATAGTAGAAAGAATTATGCTCACCTTGTTCGTATGACAAATATGGATATGGTGCTAAGTCTTTCATTTTTACAGACTTTTTATTTGCTAATGGATTACTTGTGCTGACAAAAATATGAGGATTGGCAGTAAATAATTCTGTAAACTTTAGGTTATTACTTTTAAAGATTTTTCCCAATGCTTTTTCGTTAAAAGCATTAAGATATACAATCCCCAGTTCACTTTTCATCTTGGCAACATCATCAATAACTTCATAAGTTTCTGTTTCTCTCAGAGAAAAATCATACTCATCTTCCCCATACTTTTTGATTAAATCAACAAATGCATTGACTGCAAAGGAATAGTGCTGAGTTGACACACAAAAGCTTTTCTTCTGCTTTACATTGCCTTTAAAAGCACTTTCAAGTAAACTTGCTTGTTCCAGCACTTGACGAGCATATCGCAGGAACTTCTCACCTTCTTGTGAAACAACAGTACCCTTATTTGTTCTATTAAAAATAGAAATATTCATTTCCTTTTCCAGTTCTCTAATAGCATTTGTAAGGCTAGGTTGAGAAACAAAAAGTTCCTTTGACGCTTTGCTGATTGTGCCTTTATCTGCTACTGCTACAACATATTTAAGTTGTTGTAAGGTCATAAAATCTACCTTTCATTAGTTCTTTTGGTTTTGGCGAATTGTACCATCTCTATATGCTTTGATAAGTTCCTTTAGGTCCTTGATATTTTCTCTTAGCCTTTTACCGTTATCAGTATCACCTACAAGAATTCTCTTTTGGCTAACTTCCTTTGCTACTTGATTTGTCTGCATATCTCTGCCACTTCTAATTGTAGCATCTACAGACTTAAAAGGTTCATGGGCAGTTAGCATTAAACCATAGGAATTATAAATTAATGTGTAACCGGCAATACCTGTTACCTTATGATAAGGCTGACTAAACCCCCCGTCAATCAAAATAACCTTACCGTTACACTTAACAGGACTTTCACCCTCAGTATGATGAATAGGAACATGACCGTTGATAATATGGGCATTTTCACCTTTTGCTCCAAATTCAGCAAAAATTCTGTCAACCATTTCATCATCATTAATTAGTTTATAATAAACATCTTTCTTTTCTTTATGGGTTGATTCATCTTCAATAAAGTATCTTTCAAATGTGGTCATTTTGTCACGACCATAAAGTGGAGAATCAGGACCATTCCATAAGTACCATAGAATATCCCTACCGGTTCTTCTCTCATCTTCATTTACTGAGAAAAATGCTTTTCTGGCACAACGCTCAATCTCATCATAAAGAGCCTTACCACACAAATCCTCACCAAAAAGATTTATCTTTCTAAATGTACCGTCCTCATTCATTGGCACACAACCATGGAAAAGAATGTTGTTGTTATAAACTCGATAAAGTCCACCTTTATTAAGTAATAACTTAATATGTTTCTTTAGTTTACCACAATTTATAAATGAATTTCTAAGTTTCGCAATAATAGATTGTTCTTCCTTAGTCAGCTCATAAGGATTGTCAAAATTAATAGTAGGGAAATTTTTGTCCAGAATTTCATATTCCTTACCATCTAACAAAACAGTTCCCTTTTTAATATCAATCTTATCAAGTAATCTTCTGTTATCCATTTTGTATTCAGGGTGTTTTGCAATTAGCTGTCCCTCAAGTTTAAACTGAATAACAGTAATGGCTTTTTGCATTTTCATTACAAGTTTTGTTTGGGTAGTCATACCTTGATTGTGTCTAAATCTAATGGCAAACTGCTCACAAGGGTCATCGGCATATTGCTCCATAGCAAAAAGTACAAGAGGCATCATACTGATACCGTAACCATTTTCAAGTACAGATAGGTTATCATACAAAATACTTGTACGAACAATATTTGCAATACAAGCAGTTTGTCCTGCTGATGCACCCATCCACAATACATCGTGATTACCCCACTGAATATCAAGACTATGGTAGTTAAGCAAACTATCCATTACAAAATGAGAACCGTAACCTCTGTCATAAATATCACCGATAATATGTAAATGGTCAATTACAAGTTGCTGAATTAGGTTAGACATTTCAATGATAAATTCATCAGCACAACCAATTTCAATAATTGTATTGATGATTTCGTCATAGTAGGCCTTTTTGTTTAGGACTTCCTTTTTCTCTGTAATAAGTTCCTCAATAACATATCTAAAGTTATCAGGCATAGCCTTTCTAACCTTTGAACGAGTATATTTGGAAGAAACTATCTGACATACAGAAACCAATCTGTATAAAGTTGTACGATACCAACTGTCATCAGCTTTTCCTTGTGACTTAACATAATCTAGCTTTTCGGATGGGTAATATATTAAAGATGCTAAATCTTCCTTTTGGTCTTCAAAGAGAGTATCTCCAAATACATCATCAATCTTCTTCATAACTGCACCTGAACCGTTGCGAAGTACATGAGAAAAAGCTCTGTATTCACCATGAATATCAGACAAAAAATGCTCTGTACCTTTAGGCAAGTTAAGTATAGACTGCAAGTTAATAATTTCTGTTGCTGCACTATCTATTG
>ERZ1031540.343-NODE-343-length-11222-cov-7.382377_pt1 | contig 11222 bp, 8 predicted proteins | sample MGYA00519031_ERZ1031540 | MGnify/ENA primary metagenome ERZ1031540 (study PRJEB33719, sample SAMN04261166) | wastewater metagenome | biome: rural village; feature: human; material: feces | host: Homo sapiens | place: El Salvador | collected 2013-01-07 ... | reverse complement strand
TGAGCCTTATTACTTCCATTGATTCTTGAAAGAATACCATAAGCCTTCTCTTCCTGTCCTACCATGACGAGATAACGAGGAGTCTCAGGAACGAAACAAATCAGGAAAGTGAACAAGCCGGCTGGCACACATTCACTTCCGAACATATATCTCCAACCCGTTTCAACCGTCCATTCCGCATCAGCCCAGTTGGCAATAGCACCCGCAGCATCATAAATCGGATTAGCATGATCTCCCATAATGATGAAATTGACAAAATAGACCACCAACTGACCGAAGATGATAGCAAATTGATTCCAACTTACCAGCATACCACGTATATTACTTGGTGCGATTTCTCCAATATACATAGGACAAATAGCCGAAGCCATACCAACACCGATGCCGCCCAAGACACGATAGAAGTTGAAAACGACAAGCAAAGTCCAGTCAGGCTTTCCTTGTGGCAGGATGTAGCTCTCCGGTTCCATTGATCCCCATGCAGACAGGAAGAAGCAGACACCCGCAAAAATAAGCGAGCGCTTACGTCCCAACTTACTGGCGAAGAGACCAGAAAGAGCACTACCGATGATACAACCGATCAATGCACTTGATGATGTAAATCCGTGCATGAAATCCGTGTATTCGAAATCACTTGCGCCCTTGAAGAAAGCTTGCAATCCTTTTTCGGCACCCGAAATTACTGCGGTATCATAACCGAAGAGCAAGCCACCCAATACGGCGACCATCACAATTGAGATAAGATAGGCTTTAGAGCCATTTTGATTCTGTTCCATATTTTTTAGGTTTAAATTGTATCTGTTTTAGAATAGTTTGTAAAACTATACTTATTACGTTATTTTTCCACAAATATTACATGATTCTTAAAAATATTACGTCCATCTTTCATTTTTCCCCATATTTTTTCATTTTTGCTCTTTATTTTTTCGTTTTGCTCCTTATTTTTTCGTCTTTCAGCCTATTTTTTTGTATTTTTGCAAACAAATAGGGCTATACGCTTTGTCATCCGCAAAAGTAAGGCTCTCAGAGTCTATTCAACATTCAAATTACACCCTACATTACAAAAAGAAATAAAGAAGATGAACATAACAGAATTTCTGAATAACGGGGACCAAGAGAAAGGTTTTTCATTTGAGGTTCTTCCTCCATTGAAGGGAAATGGTACGGCAGCACTCTTCCGCACCATCGATGCCCTGAAGGAATTTAACCCTCGATTTATAAATATCACCACGCACCACAGCGAGTTTGTCTATAAAGAGTTGGACAATGGTTTGCTTACCCGCCAGCGTGTGCGTCGTCGCCCTGGTACAGTTGCGATTGCAGGTGCCATCCAAAACAAATACGACATTCCGGTTATTCCTCATGTCATTTGTAGTGGAGCCAGCAAGGAAGATATCGAGTATGAACTGCTCGACCTCCAGTTCTTAGGCATTTCAAATCTCCTCGTACTGCGTGGAGACAAGGCGAAGGATGACCGCCAGTTTACACCGACCGCAAATGGTCACATGCATGCTACAGACCTCTTGAAGCAAGTCAACCAATTCAATGATGGCTTCTTCATGGATGGTACTCCTATCAAACACCCGGGAGAAAAATTCTGCTGTGGCGTAGCCTGCTATCCGGAGAAGCATGAAGAAGCTCCAAATCTGGAAATGGACATGCAGCACCTCCTGGAGAAACAACAATTGGGCGCAGCCTATGCTGTAACCCAACTCTTCTACGACAATCAGAAATTCTATGATTTCGTGGAAAAGGCAAGGAAAATGGGTATCACCATACCTATCATTCCTGCCATCAAGCCTTTCGCAAAACTGTCACAGCTTACCGTTGTACCTAAGACTTTCCATTGCGACATACCAGAGGAACTGGCACAGGAAGTCTTGAAGTGTAAGACTGATGAAGACGCAAAAGAACTTGGCATTGAATGGACAACTGCTCAGGTGAAAGACCTCTTCGAGCACGGTTACAACAATGTTCATTTCTTCACCGTCTCCGCTGTGGATAGTGTAAAACAAATCGCAAAGACTCTGTTTTAAGCGAGATATTTCAAAAAACGCAGAAGACGTTTTGAAAACATTAATAAAATAATGAAATCCTTTGTATAAATAAAAGGAATTGGTAAAAAAAGTCGGTTTAAACGGTTTTAATAGAAAAGATATAAAATAAGAAAAAGGAGTTTACTCCTACAAAAAATACTATAATATGAAGTTTAGCGAAGTAATAGGTCAGAAAGAAGTATGGGCACGACTGATGCAGATGGCAGAGGAAGAACGTATTCCTCATGCCATCATGTTCTGCGGTCCTAAAGGCTGCGGCAAGATGGCTGTAGCTTTGGCTTTCGCCAGCTATCTGATGGGAGAAAAAATGGAAGAGAATGCTTCTACTCCTACAGACGCTGAGCGCCGTACCAGTGCCATGCTCAAGAAATGGGAACATCCAGACCTTCATTTCACCTTCCCTACCATCAAAACATCTGATATGGGAAGTGAACACAAGCCTATCAGCGACGACTTCATTACCCAGTGGCGAGAATTGCTTGCCGAAGGGCCTTATTTCCAAATCGACCAGTGGATGAGGAAAATTGGAAAGAATGACGCAGACTTCAACAAACAGGCAATCATTACTGCAGAAGAAACGGATGATCTCTCCCGCAAGCTCAATTTCAAATCGGTACTCGGAGGCAACAAGGTAAGCCTCATCTGGCTTCCTGAGCGCATGAATATTACGAGTGCCAACAAGATTCTGAAACTTCTGGAAGAACCACCTGCCAAGACCTACTTCATCATGGTGAGTGAAGAACCGGAATTGCTCCTCGAAACCATCAGAAGCCGTACTCAAAGAATCGGTTTCAAGAAGATTTCGGATGAAGAGATGGAAGAAGCACTCATCAGCAGAAGAGGATTAGAGCAAGAGAATGCCCATCGCATCGCACGCATCGCACATGGCAACTGGAATGCGGCTATCGAAGAACTCAATGCCGGCAATGAGAACAGGCAGCATCTGGACATGTTTATCATGCTCATGCGACTTGCTTACATGCGCAATATCCACGACCTCAAGAAATGGAGCGAAGTAGTAGCTACTTTCGGACGAGAAAAACAGAAACGTATGCTTGATTATTTCACGCACATGCTCAGAGAAAGTTTCATGTACAATTTCCGGCAGGAAGAACTGATTTACATGACGCAAGAGGAAGAGAATTTCGCCAAGAATTTCGCCCGTTTCATCAACGAGGCTAATATCATCGACATATTCAACCTCTTCGATGAATGCAAAAGGGATATTGGGCAAAATGCCAATGCAAAAATTGTCTTTTTCGATCTGGCTCTCAAAATCATCGTATTGCTCATCAGAAAATAACGGCAGGGAATGCAGACTAAAGAGTCAGTAAAGACAATTAATTACCAGATAAGGAATAATCATTGTACAAAAAATATTTGTACAATACAATATATATCATAAAATTATACATTATTAAAATCAGATTATTGTGGATTACAAGGATATGAAATTCAGAATGTGGAATGGTTGCGACCGAGGTCTCTGCTGCAAGGCAGTAGGACGCCAAGACCGACAACTGAACACATACGACTGGCTTGCCGATGTGCCTGGCAATGCCGAAAGCACAGACCTTGTGGAAGTGCAGTTTAAGAACACCCGAAAGGCATATTATCACAACGTCAACAACCTCGACCTGAAAAAAGGGGATATCGTGGCGGTGGAGGCGAGTCCTGGCCATGACATTGGCGTGGTAACGCTTACAGGAAGATTGGTGAAATTGCAAATCAAGAAAGCCAATCTCAAATCTGCAGATGACATCAAGCGCATCTATCGAATAGCCAAACCTGTAGATATCGAGAAGTGCAAGGAAGCCAAGAGCCGTGAGCACGGCACCATGATTCAGAGCCGACAGATTGCGAAAGATCTTGGACTGAAGATGAAGATTGGCGATGTGGAATATCAGGGAGACGGCAACAAAGCTATCTTCTATTATATTGCCGACGAGCGTGTCGATTTCCGACAACTCATCAAGGTTTTGGCAGATACTTTCCATGTGCGCATCGAAATGAAACAAATCGGAGCAAGACAGGAAGCAGGACGCATCGGTGGTACAGGACCTTGCGGACGCGAACTCTGTTGTGCCACTTGGATGAAAAACTTTGTGAGTGTAAGTACAAACGCAGCCCGCTTCCAGGACATTTCTCTCAACCCTCAGAAATTGGCTGGTATGTGTGCAAAACTCAAATGCTGTCTCAACTATGAGGTAGATAACTATGTGGAAGCAGGCAAGAAAATTCCTGCCAAGGATATTGTTCTGCAAACAGCTGACGGAGATTTCTACCAGTTTAAGACAGATATTCTTGCAGGTCTTATCACCTATTCTTCAGATAAGAATATGGCTTCCAACCTCGAAACGATTACAGCAGAACGAGCTCAAGAAATCATAGCAATGAACCGTCAGGGCGAAAAGCCTTTGAGCTTACTGGAAGATGGTAAGGTGAAAGAGAAACCAAAATCTGCAGACTTGCTTGCAGAAGCAGACTTAAGCCGTTTTGACAAGGCGAAGCGAAAGAAAAAGAATAATAAGAATCGCAGCAAAGCTGTTAATGGCGAAAATGCTCAGCAGCAAAATACGCCACAGCAGCCAAATGCCGATATTTCAAATACAGCGTCTGCACCTGAGGAACGTGATGGTAATAGAGAGAATCGACGCAATGATCATCGAAACCGCGGACAGAGACCTCAGAGAGATAATCGCCAGCAGGGAGATAGACCTCAGAGAAACAATCGACAGCAGGGAGATAGACCTCAGAGAGACTATCGACAGCAGGGAGAAAGACCTCAGAGAGACTATCGACAGCAGGGAGAAAGACAGCAAAGAGGAAACCGCCCACAGCGAGACAGAAACTATCAAAAAGGTAATGGAAATCAGGGAAATAATCAGGGAGAAAACCCAAGTCATAATCCTGTAAACATCCCTGAAAGCAACCAAGGTAACAACAACCAAGGTAGCCATCAAGAATAACATGAAGTAAGGAATGATAATAAAAAAAAGGTAAGAAAGGTAATATAAGATAATGAAGAAACTATTCTATACCTTATTAATAATAGGTACATTCACTGCTTTAAACTTTTTCTCATCCTGCAAGGATTCAATGGTTTACGATTCGTATTCTCATACTCCTATTGCCGGATGGGAAAAAAACGACACCTTGTCGTTTGATATTCCACCATTGGCAGCATCGGGGTACTATCAGGAACATTTAGGACTTCGCATCACAGGTGCTTATCCTTTTATGGGACTGACCCTCATCGTAGAACAGAGCATCTACCCCGACAGCCACAACAGGAAAGAAAAAACGGTGAAGATAGATACCATACAATGCAAGCTCATCGACAAAAACGGAGCTACTACAGGACAAGGAATCAGTTATTATCAATATAACTTTCCCATCAACGTTTATCAGTTGAACAAAAACGACTCTATCCATGTCACCATCCGCCATGACATGAAACGAGAGATTCTGCCAGGCATCAGTGATATTGGATTTAAAGTCGTGAAACATTAAAGAGAAATCCCCCTTGAAAGTTCTCAACATCACAGAGGAACTTCAAGGGGGATTTCTCTTTTACGATTTTTTCACGAAGATTTCGCAGATTACACAGATTTTATTTAATACTTCGCATTCTTACCAAGTTTAATCTCTGCTTCTTTCCAAGCTTAATCTCTGCATTTTTTAGTTTCTTATCAGATTTCGTCCAGCATCAATCCTTAGGAAAATGAAAAGCAGGATAGTGAAACCCCAAAGCGAACTACCGCCATAACTGAAGAATGGCAAAGGAATACCAATGACAGGAGTGAGACCCAGCACCATGCCCACATTGATAAACAGGTGAAAGAGGAACACACTCAGTACGCAATAGCCATACACTCGCCCAAACTTAAAGGGTTGTCGCTCTGCCAGATGAATCAACCTCAAGATCAATGCCAGGAAGAGCAGAAGCACACAGGCCGAACCAAGGAATCCTTCCTCCTCTCCTACCGTACAGAAGATAAAGTCAGTATCCTGCTCTGGCACGAACTTCAGTTTGGTCTGCGTTCCGTTCAGAAATCCCTTACCTTGCAAACCACCAGAGCCGATAGCAATCTCACTCTGATGAACATTGTAACCTGCACCTGCCAAGTCTTCATCCAAGCCTAAAAGTACATTGATACGTACACGCTGGTGAGGTTCCATCACATTGTTGAGCACATAATCGGCTGAGTAGAAGAAAGCTATAGAACCCAAGGCGAAGGCAGCTATGAAATAATAACTGCGCAATCGGGTTGCCAATGCCTGATAAACGATATAGCCAATCATGGCTGCACACAAACCGAGTTGAACCCAAACGATATCGAAAGGAATCACATAGGTGGAGAAGAGCAGGAAGATGAGCGTAATGCCGACAGTGTATGCAAGAATCGTATAACAATGTTTCTTATTACCCGTATAGGAACTGACCATACCTGCAGTAAATATCTGCACCAGCAAAAGCACCACAAACTTACCGATGGAAGTATAGGAGTCCCACATCATCACATTCTCATACTTGATGCCAACTACGAAATAGACCACCATGGCCACAGCCGTAAAGAGGATGCTTCCGGGCATTCCCTCGCGATAGAGCATGAGGAAGAAGGCTGAATAAACCAGTGCAGAACCCGTCTCTCTCTGTCCTACAATGCACACCATTGGGAGCAGGATAATACCCACAGCAGCCATGAAATGCTTGATGTTGTGGATATTAAAACCATAACTCGACATAAACTTAGCAACGGCGAGTGCCGTGGCAAACTTACCAAATTCGGCGGGCTGGAGTCGGAGCGGACCTAACACAAGCCAGGAATGCGAACCCTTGATGCTATGCGGATTGAATATCGTGGCAAAAAGCAACAATATCAAGACGGCATAAATCACATACGAGAAGGTATCGTAAAACCTGTCGTCGAGCATCAGGAGTACAAAGCCTAATGCGATCGAAGTACCTATCCAGATAATCTGCATGCCCGAACGAGTACCCAGACTGAAAATATCATTGTCACCATAAGTGTAGCTGGCACCACAGACACTGATCCATCCGAATGAAAGCAGTGCAAGATAAATACCTATCGTCCACCAGTCGATGGAACGAAGCACACTTGGTTGTCTATTATCTGCTACTTGAGCCATAAGCGATTCTTCTATTTTGCATTGCCGTCGCCTGACTTTCTGAAGCTGGCGACAATTTACCTTTCAAATATTGTTCCATCATCAATCCGCCGATAGGCACACCATAATCAGCGCCCCATCCACCATTCTCTACATATACGGCAATGGCAATCTTTGGATTGTTCATTGGTGCGAAGCCCATGAATACAGAGTGGTCATGACCACGGTTCTGCGCAGTACCCGTCTTACCACAAGGTTCAAAGTCGTATCGGGCAAGCATCTTACAGGTTCCTCTCAAAGCAGAACTTCTCATACCTGCCACTACGTAATCATAAGCTCTTCGAGTAGCCATCGTCTGATGGCGTCGGGTATAAAGCGTATCAAGCGGCTCGCCCTTTACCTTACGTACTACATGAGGCACGTAGTAATAACCACGGTTGGCTATCGTTGCACCCAGGTTGGCTATTTGCAGAGGAGTCAGATTGACCTCACCCTGTCCGATGGAGATACTGATAATGGTCAATCCATTCCATGAGCCTTTATAAGCCTTGTCATAATAGGCAGCATTAGGAATAAGACCTCGCTTTTCACCAGGCAAGTCAATGCCCAACTTATATCCGAATCCCATACTCTTCATATAGTCGCGCCAGGTGTCCATAGCGGTCTGTACGGAATGGTACTTACGCTTATTACCTATCATATAGTAAAGTCCCCAACAGAAATAACCGTTACAAGAAGTACTGATAGCATCCACCAGAGCGATAGGCGATGGATGGCCGTGACAACCTACGTGAAGCCCCCTATAAGAGAAACCTCTATGGCAAGGGAAAGCCGTACCTGGCGTGATAATTCCCTCAGAAAGGAAAGTAAGTGCCTGCGTAGTCTTGAAGGTAGAACCCGGAGGATACTGACCCATGATACTACGGTTGAGGAGTGGTTTCCACGGATTGTGAGACAGCCACTTGTGCATCTTTCCACGCTGTTTGCCCACCAGACGACGAGGGTCGTAAGTAGGAGAAGAAACCATAGCCAGCACCTCTCCCGTGCGCGGATCAATAGCTACGATACTACCGATTTTACCCTGCATGAGTCGCTCACCCAATGCCTGTAATTTTACATCAATACCGAGCGTCAGATCCTTACCTGCGATAGGTTTCTGGTCGAACTTTCCGTTCTGATAACTGCCTTGTATTCTACCTCGGGCATCACGAAGCATGATTTTCACACCCTTCTGTCCGCGCAATTCTTTTTCATAATGCTTTTCCAGACCGAGTTTACCGATGTAGTCACCTGGCTGATAATAGCTATCATCCTCTATATCGCTTTCCGAAACCTCTCCCACATCACCCAGCACATGGGCTGCATAAGGATAAGTATATTCTCGGATGCTTCGTTTCTGCACATAGAAGCCAGGAAAACGGAACATCTTTTCCTGGAACACGCTAAAATCCTTATCGCTCAACTGAGTCATGAAGAGCTGTTGCGTATATCTGGAATATCCCGGATTCTTACTTCTGTCCTTGATATCTTCCATACGCTTGATGAAAAATTCCTTGGTAATACCTAAGGCATTACAGAAGTCCATTGTGTCGAGACGGTTCTTCTCTTCGTTCATCACTACCATGATGTCATAGGAAGGCTGGTTGTAAACCATCAGCTTGCCATTGCGGTCGTAGATGGCACCTCTCGAAGGATATTCTATCTGCTTGAGGAAGGCATTACTATCGGCATTTTTCTTATAGTCGTCGCTCATAATCTGGAGCGTAAAGAGACGAATCAGATAGGTGACCACTATTACTATGGCCACACCACCTATCACAAATCTACGCTTTTCGAGATTATAATCTATCATATTTCCTATCCTTATTGATTGTCCTGAAATTCAGGAGATTCAAGATTTGCACAGTGAACCCCTGAAGTCCTTCTATTTTTTAATACTTTCCAATGCCATAACCAGCAAGTAAGTGAGCAGGGTACTGCCCCCAATACACTTGAGCCACTGGATCCAATTGAAGAAATTGAAGGTCTCCAATGTGAAAAATACCAAGCAATAGAGCAGAATCATGATGAAAACATACCAGAAAAAGGAAGAAACACCAATGCTGCGGATGGTTGGTTCCAGATCGTCAGCACTGTCTCTCGGTATGAAAAGTTCGAAGAGATAAGGCTGAACCAGTCCCATGAGCGTCATAGAAGCAGCTGCCACACCTGGGGTATTGGCAAAAACATCAACACAGAGTCCGAGGGAAAAACTCCAGAGAAGAGCCGACCATCTGGACTGGTTTCTGCGAAAATGCAGCACCAGGATGATGTAGATCAATGGTGTGGCACAATCGAAGAGATGAATATGATTGAGCACCAGTCCTTGTACCAACAAGAGTACTACAAACAGCACAAATCGTCTTACTTGTTCTATACTCATTAGTTAAAATTAGAAATTTAAATATTTGAATAACCATTTCCATTTTGCCTCATTCCATGCATCAGGAATACAGGCTATTTTAATCCGGCTTGATGGAATCCTGAGCCGCTCTCATCAGTTCCAGACGCTCACGCATAGGCGCATCATCGATGACACAGACGTCACGCAGCTTGGCAAAATCAGTAGAGAGTTTCAACTGAACCCGATACGAAAGACCATCCGCGGAATTGAATACGTGCAGCACCTTTCCTACCAACACACCTGGAGGGAAGACAGCAGAGTAGCCACTCGTCACTACATAATCACCCAACTTGAAATGAGCATGACGAGGAACATCCTCCATATAAGCATATTCAGAAGGACCACCTTTCCAACGAAGATAACCAAAATAGCCTCTGTTCTTGATGGTGCAACTGATGTTAGACTTTGTATTGAGTACAGGAATCAGCACGCTATAATGTTCTGCTACCAGATACACAATGCCAACCACACCTGTACCGCAAACCACACCCATATCCTTGCGCACACCATCAGCCCTACCCTTGTCGATAGTCATCAGGTTGCCCGGCTTATCTATGCTATTGGCAACCACCTTGGCAGGAATCAGATGATAAGACTGCAACAGACTCATCTGGCTGCGCTGCGCAAAGGTACTGTCCTTGGTAGCATCAGTCAATTTCTCGGAGAGCTGCTGCACCTGCTGTTCCAGGTAAGCATTGCGTTGGGTCAGTTCCTGATTTACCTTGGTGAGTGAGAAAAAGGTTTCCACATTGGAATCCCATTCGTAGAGTTTGCCCGTCACGGCATTAGCCGATGAGAACCATACGCTACCCTGGTAACTGTTGTACTGAAACAGGAGCACGAAACTCACCACCTCAAGAATCACAAAGACAAACCAATGGTTATATTTTGCCAAAAACTCTAAAAGGTTGTGCATACTTTTAGTAAATTAACATGTAAATGAAAAAACATGTAGAATATCAACATGCAGGAGAAAAGCTATCATAAAACTCACCCATGATGAGTCAACCCATCCTGATTTAATTCATTTTACGCCTTAATCCGCTCAATGTATTAAACCATTATGACTTAAAAAGAGATGATCTCCTCCTCGAGCGAGGAGGATTCCATCTCTTTATCTATCTTTTCACCTTATATATTATTATCTCTCTTTGATGAAACTATTTATCGCATCAAGAAAGAGAAACGATCTACATTTTTCAATGCAATACCAGCACCCTTAGCTACACTGTGCAATGGGTCTTCTGCGATGTGGAATGGGATATTAATCTTATCCTGGAGTCGCTTGTCGAGACCACGGAGCAAAGCACCACCACCAGAGAGCCAGATACCATTCTTTACGATATCAGCATAAAGCTCAGGAGGAGTATTTTCGAGTGCAGAAAGCACAGCATTCTCAATCTTCGCTACAGTCTTATCCAAACAGTGAGCAATTTCCTGATAACATACAGGAACCTCCATTGGAAGGGCTGTAATACGGTTAGGACCATGAACGATGAAATCCTCAGGAGCCTCATCACCAAGATCTGTCAAGGCAGAACCTACATGAATCTTGATACGCTCAGCCATACGCTCAGAAACCTTCACGT
>ERZ1031540.337-NODE-337-length-11372-cov-4.737828_pt1 | contig 11372 bp, 10 predicted proteins | sample MGYA00519031_ERZ1031540 | MGnify/ENA primary metagenome ERZ1031540 (study PRJEB33719, sample SAMN04261166) | wastewater metagenome | biome: rural village; feature: human; material: feces | host: Homo sapiens | place: El Salvador | collected 2013-01-07 ... | reverse complement strand
ATACATACTTGATTAAAATAAAATTTTGAAATAATAAAAGGTAAATTAAAGACCGTATTTTATTTTTATACGCTCAAGTTTTTTACCGATTGGTTTTATTAGTACAAACAGGAACACCACATTTGAAATGGCATAGGTGATTGTAACAGGGATTGCAGTTACAATATTTGCAATAAATCTTGAAAAGTTAAATGTACCGTCATACCAAAATGTTGTCCACACATCCATAAGAAATGAGAATAAAACACCGGCTAATGCACCGAAAACAAGTAGAATAATAATATTCTTTTGAAGAACTTTAGCAAGTAGCCCTGCAAGTAATCCAATCAGTCCCCAAGCAAACATTTGGAATGGTGTCCATGGTCCTTGGCCGAAAATAAAGTTAGAAATTAAAGCCGTAAATGCACCACAAATGAAGCCATATTCATAACCCATATAAATACCGGTTATCACCACCATTGCAGTTACAGGCTTAAAATGTGGAATAAATGAAAATAGAAATCTACCGGCTACCGAAAGTGCAATCATTACTGCTAAGATAACTAACTTTGTGGTGTTGGTGTCCTTCTTTTCAAAGGTCAAAAACAGTGGTACTAAGGAGAACAATGCCACACAAAGTGACACCCATGCATATGACCTATCCTTAAAAACCACCACACCTAATATAACTGCAAGTGGTACTAATATTATTAGAAATGAAAGTTTAATTATTTTCTTAGCCATTTTGTTCCTCCTTAATTAGAGAAACTACATCATCAACAGTAACTGCATTTGCGAATTTATCACGAGAAATTCTGCTTGATGCTGTGGTGTAGAAATTATTTTTTGAGAAAAATTCTTGTGGTACAAGTGAGGACAGCACTTCCCCATCAAAGAAAAGACCACATCTGTCTGCTACAATTGAGGCAAATTCCACATCATGAGTTACTGTAATAATTGTCACACCATCAGACTTAATCTCTTGCAAAATTTTGCTTAGTGCAATTTTACTGTAAGCATCCACACCCTTAGTAGGCTCATCAAGTAAGAGAATTTTCGGTTCAGAAATCAAGACTTTTCCTAAAGCACATTTCTGTATTTCACCACCACTAAGGTCATAAGGGTGGTTTTCTAATAAGTCCTTTATACCTAACTTTTCAGCTACTGAATTTATCTTATCTTCATAATCCGATTTTTCAATTCCCTTAATTTTGCAAAGTTCTGTATAGTCATCAATGACCCTGGATTTCAGGAAAACCGATTCAGGGTTTTGTGGCAACATTGCAACACCAAGTCGGTTAAAATCGGCAGTGGTTTTCTTAGTCATTTTGTTGTTATCAATAATAACCTTACCTCTGTATGGCTTTAGAAGTCCTGCAAGAATTTTCAATGTTGTGGTTTTGCCTGAACCGTTACCACCTAAAATACAGAAGTGTTCACCTTTTTTGATACTTAAATTTGTACCGGAAAGAATGTCATTTCCACCTTTTTCGTATCTAAAGAATACATCCTTTAGGGTGATAATATCTTCTGTATTCGGAATAGTATTTCGCAAAGGTAATTTTCTTTCAGAGAAATTTAAGTTAATAAAATTTCTACCTTCCTTTACAGTTAAAGGACATTCACCTTTACTGCCGGACTTTTGCCAAATTCGTACTGCTGAAGGGAAACCTTGTGACATAGGGTGGTTACTGAGCTTTTCACACACATTCCTAGGTGTATCGTAACAAATCACCTTGCCATCTTCCATAACTGCAACCTTATCGGCAATAGGAAAAACTTCTTGAAGTCTATGTTCAATGATAATTACAGTTAGTCCAAGTTCATCATTGATTTTCTTTAAGGTTGTAATAAAGTCATTGGCAGTTATTGGGTCAAGCTGAGAAGTAGGTTCATCAAGAATAATAACATCAGGTGACATTGCCATTACGGAGGCAAGGTTCATCAACTGCTTTTGACCACCTGAAAGTTCAGTAGTCTTTTTCCTAAACAGACTTGTAATGCCAAAGTAGTTTGCCATTTCCCCTACTCTCAGTCTTATATAGTCAGAATCATAACCTAGGCTTTCAAGACCAAAAGCAAGTTCATGCCACACCTTATCCGTAACAATTTGTTGGTCAGGCTTTTGGAATACAAAGCCGATTTTTTGTGCAGAAATTTTATCATCTAGCTTTTCTACATCTTCACCCTTATAATAAACTGCACCTTGCTTTTCCCCATGTGGTGCAATTTCTTTTTTTAACATTCTAAGCAGTGTAGTTTTGCCACTACCTGACTGACCACACACCACAACAAAGTCACCACTGTTAATAGATAGGTTCACATTTTGTAGTGCAAAGTTTTCCTTATTCGGATAAGAAAATGTTAAATCTTTGATACTGAGTATTTCCACACAATCACCTCCCAAACCTCTGATACAAATGGTATAAATGATAATAAAGCAAAACTAATATATACAATAATCTGACTAATGCCAAAATTAAAATTTGAAATTTCCGGATAAAAGCTAAAGTCAGTTACTCCCATAGCCATTCCCACAATTACTATGCCAAAGAAAATTACAATAGCAAGTAGATAAATTAAGTCCCTTGACCTGAATTTGTACATAGAAAAGTGGGTTCTTCCCTTTAGTCCATAACCTCTTGCTTTCATTGATGAGGCAGTTTCTACAGAATTTTCAAGTGACCAAGTGATTAGTGCAGAAAACACCTTTAGTTCACTTGTGATTTTATTTACGAAACCTTTTCTGTCATACAGACCTATTGAACTTTGTACATTTCTGATTTCATGTAGCTTTTCTTTAAACAAAGGAATGAACCTTAGTGCCATTGACAGTACAAGGGAAAGCTTAGGAATAGCCTTACCGAAAAGATAAAGGAACTTATCAGTAGTCATAATTAAGCTATAACACTTGCACCAATAGATAACTGCCATCAGCATTAGGGCAATATCCATACCGTAAATAATAGCCTCCATAGTTACAGGGTTGCCATTCATAAAGAATAGTGGTGTTACACCGTTGTGTGAAAATAATGGATTGATAATTGTTATCAACAGAAACATAGGAATGTAAAAGGTCAAATCCTTTAGAAACACCTTTATATCTTGAATCATTAGGAAAAACAAAAATCCACCAACTAACCCTACACCTAAAATTATAGGGTTTGTGCTAAACATAGAAATTACAATTTCACTTAGAAAATACACCATTAAAACTGCCGGATGAATTGTGGCAAAACTTTTTAACTTGTTACTTTCCATTGTTTTCCTCCACAAAATCACAACCAACATCTCTGCCTAAATCACAGGTATAGGACCATACAATATCATCACCGTCTTTTAAAGTATAATTGGAACAACCATACTTAGGAAACTTATTGTTTACCTTATACATCCAGCCTGATAATTCTCCACAAGAATATTCATAAAGATAGTTAATACCCTCAATATAGGCACTACCGTATTTATTTAGGTCAGCACCCTGATATTCCATTTGGATTTTCTTGTAGCGAGTTACTCTGTCAAGAATATCAAAAACAGTATCCTTTGGGTTAAGCACAAACCTAGTTTTCTTTAGAATATAGCCATCCTTTGGAATATACTTTTCTAAATTTGAATCTAGCTTATCCTTATTATCAAAGACAGTTTTACATTCTATTGTCATTGTTACTGTTTTGCTATCCGGTTTAATATCGTCAACATGGGTTAGGTAATATTCATCAACAGATTGAAAGTCTGTACCCATTATTAAGATAATTACTACTATTATACCGGCAAAAATTGCAAGAATATCTTTCTTCACTATTCTTCCTCAAAATCAATTTCTTTTTTCTTCTTAATTCTTTTTCTGATTCGTAAAACTACAAATAGTATCAGTAGTACTGCCACAACTGTCAGTACTGCAAAAACTATAATATTCCTTGTTTTTTCACTGACTACTGCTAAGGCTCTTTCTGTATCATCAAAGCCTGAAACTTTTGTTTTGTCATAACTACTTAAACTATTGTAGTCAGCAATTACCTTTTCAATTTTATCCTTATCGCTGATTTTCACATTATCAATAGGATAAAGTGAATTGATAGTAGTATTAATTGAGATAATTTTTTTCTGTATTTTTTCTATTTCTGCTTTATCATTTTTCAAAGTAGAAACATACTTTTCATTTTTACTGTACTGTGCCTTTTCCAATAAAGCCAGAACATCACCGTAATTTTCTGTGGTTAAATCTTTAGGTAAATTATTAATCTTTTCAATATCTTTATTAGTTAAAGGACTTTTCTTAGAAATTGTATCGGTAAAGTCATAAAGTGACTTTTCCCCATTTACATAACGAATGTATGATGAAAGTGCAAGTAATGTTTGTTCACTAGCCATTGAATTTGATTTACCGGCTACTGCTGTAGGGTTGTCCTTATCATTTACATAAGAATGAGTAAATCCACCATCGGAAGTTTTGTACTTCATTATAGCTGACAGTAAAGTGTTGTTACCTTTGATAAACCTTTTATCGGTTTGAGCATTAATATTTAGTGCAGAAAGTGCAATTACAACTTGACTTGAACTTTCTACATTTTCAGTACCCCAACTTGTATAACCACCACTGTTCTTTTGACTTTTTGAAAGGTAGTTAAGTGCCTTGTTAATAGACTCTTTTACATTTTTATAATCTTGATTTTTAGCAAGGGACTGTAGAGCCATTGCAGTTAAGTCAACATCAGAGTCACCACTAGTCAAAGCCCAACCACCATCACTGTTTTGTGCTGAGATTATACTGTTAATAATGCTTTCCTTACTGTTAAGTGCATTACTTGGTACAGAATAGTTGTTACTGTCAAGTGCAATTAATGCCCAAATGTAGCCGTTGATACCTTGTCTACCTAAACCATCTCTGTTATATGTACCGTCAGCAATTAGGTTGATACTGTTGCCGTCTTTATCTTTGCCAAAGTTTGTAGGATTACCACCACAAGCTAAAACAGAAAGTGTAATTCTGTGCCATTCTGTTGACTTATATTTACTTAACTTCTGAGGAGTTTTGTATGACTTTTCCACATAGTCCTTTAAAGATGTTAAATATGCGTTATAGTCATCATCATAACCAAGTCTATTCATAGCAATAGGATACCAGTCACCGTTAGTAGTACCGGCATAAGTTAGGTATTCACCGGTAAAAAGATTACTGTCTTTACTGACTTTTTGGTCAGACTTTTTCCAATTTACAATATTATCACAAATAGATTTTAATTCTTTTGTAGAATATATTTCACTTTCAGCACCATAGGCAACTGTTACGGTAGAAAGTATCATCACCATTACAATTACACAAGGTATAATCTTCTTAAACATTTTCATTACTTATCACTTTTCTTCTTAATCATCATTATTAATGTACCTAAAACCACTGCAAGAACACCTATCACAAAAATCATAATCAGGTTAATAAACACATCCTTATAGTCCTTTGACTTTGTAATTACATTAGATTTTTTATTTTCTTTAGTAGAATTATTAGTTACTGTGGTACTTTCTGTTGTTGAAGTTGTAATTTCACTTACTGTTGTACTTTCAGTATTAGAAGTAGTTTCTGCTACTGTTTCTTCACTACTATCACTACTGTTATCCCTATTATTATTTACAACACTATTAACTGAATTATCATTAGGCTGATAATTATTTGTGTTGTTATATGTTGGGGTAGTTTTATTTTCCGTTACAGAATTATAACTACCGGTAGTATATACAATCTCAGTTTTATTTGTAGTATTTGTTGGATTGGTAGTTGTATTTTTATGTGTAGTAGAATTTGTAACAGTAGGTTTTGTCTGAACAGGCTTTGTTGTTGTAGCCTCTGTTACAGTAGGGTCATAAGGCTTTTCATACACATCGGTCATATTATACAAGAAATTCTTGTTATTGCATAGCCTATAATAAGCCACTAAACCGTAAAAACATTGTTCGGTAGCCATTTGATTATAGTTACTGCCTTTAGTGTGGGAAAAACCATTTCCAACATAATAAGAAAGCAAAATGTCAACAGGACTTTTGCCATTCTTAATAAATCTTTTATCTGTGTCAGGGTTAATACCTAATGAGCAAAGAGCCACAATAACTTGACTTGTACTTTCACTGTTAACAGTACCAAAGCTAGAAAATTCTCCTGAAGAATTTTGCATCTTAGTCAAAGCAGTAATACCTCTGTCAACTGACTTTTTTACTTCTTCATTAGAATTATAATACTTAGCCAAAGAAGTAATAGCCATTGCAGTAATGTCGGGGTCAGGTGTATTACCGATTAAAGCCCAACCACCGTTACTTAGTTCTTTACTTATAATATATTCAATTAGATTTTCCCTAGTAGTTTGGTTGCTAGGATTTTCATTTTTAGGGATTTCATAATTGTTACTGTCAAGTGCAATTAATGCCCATATAGGACCGTTGATACCTTGCCTTTTTACCTTATTAAAATCAGATAAATAACTTAAAAGGTTATAACTGCCTACATTAGTAACATCACTGCCTATTGAAGTTAGTGAAAGGATAACCCTTGAATACTCAGTGTATTTTGCAGTAGATAAAACTCCATTCTTCTCCACCAAAGTATTTACTACATTATTCTGATATTTTTCAAAGTAGGATTTGTCTATATTTAAATCAGACCTAGCAAGACCAATAACCTCCCACTCACCACCGATTGAACCTACAATTGGGGATTGATTAGCAAGGTACTTTCCTGTAGCGTTATATTCTTCCCTACCCTTTAGTGAAGTACTAACTGAACCTACACTTATAATAGAAAGGAAAATTGCAACAACAATAGGCAATACTAGGAACTTACTTTTTCTCTGCATTTTTCTTTTCCTTTTTATTTAATTTAAAAATCTTTAGGTATGCAATATACACACCCTCAGCTACTGCAACTGCAGTAACAATAATAAACATAATGTATATATAAACATCACTAACACCACTACTACCGTCAGTTGCAAAACAAGTTGTACAACTAATAATAATTAGCAGAATTACTGATATTACAGTCAAAGTTAATTTCTTAATTTTCATAGTTTTATTTTCTTTATTAGAATTTTTATTCTTCATTATTTTTCTCACAATTTTTCTTGTACTGAGCTTTTCTTTCCTTTGCTCTTTTTCGTTTCTCTTGTTTTTCTAATAATTTTTTGTCATCCCTAGGTGGCTTTACTCCTGCCTTTTCTAAGGCTCTTGGCCATGGACCTAGGTGGGACTTTATCATCATAACTTGCCAATCTGTAAAGTCACTTTTCTTAGGCAATTCATTATTTTCATTAAATTTATTCTTAATAAGAACTATACAATCTTCTTTAGTTAGTTTTTCTTCCATCATTTCTCCACTGTAAATATGGAAATAACTGATACTCCCCTAAGGAAGTATCAGTTACCATATAAATTAAATTATTTTGAATACATATAGAATGATGCACCAATTAATGTTTCAAGTTCCGGATTGGCAATATACTTCTGAATCTTTGTTGCAGATTTTACAGTAATTTTATCCATATGGTCAAACATAGCACATTCTTTCTGAACATCATTTAGTTCAGCTAACTTAGTAACATACTTCTGTAGTAATGTTGCATCCTGAACAGTTACTTCACCGTCTTGGTTAATGTCACCATAAATATACTTACTTCTCTCTACACCACAGTAAATACACTTGTCGTTTTCGAAAGTACAGAATTCTTCTTCACTTTCACCACAACCATCACAAGTCTTAATGTGTTTACCGTTTAATAGAGTTTTGTAAGTGTAGTTATGAATATGCTTTTCACCATAGCAATATAGATAACCTTCTTCGTTAAAGAAGTAGATTTGACCTTCATCATCAATAGCAATCTGTTCGTAAGCATATGCTGCTGTACTTTTTGTTGAAAGGTTGCTTAACTGCTTTAGTGTACCGGAAGTGCTGTTTTCATTATCCTCTAGATAATAAATATTACCCGGTGCATTGTATGACTGAACATAAATATAAACATTGCCTGTTTCTTCTTCGTAACCTGTTGAAAGAATTGGGTTACTCTGAATTTTCATACCGATTTTGTTAGTTGTATAGATAGTGCTTAAAAAGTCATTGTCATTAGGATTGCCGTTGATAACATCAATAGTACCACCCTGACCTGCTACATAAATTCTGTTGTTATATACAACCGGTGCACATACAGATTCTTGGCTGATAGTAGCAGATTTATAAGTTTCCTTATCAAAGTCACCATTATCATTTAGCTTAACTGCATGTAGGTTTTTCTGCTTGTATGAACCCCAATATAGATAGTCTGTTGTGCTATCGTAAGCAAGTTCACCACCAATATTAAAAGTTGTAGTACGGTTTTCATCATACTTATACTGATACTTAATTGTGTTTGTCTTGTAGTCAACACAGTAAATATCATTTGTTGCTACTACATAGTAGTAATTATTAGCAAATACACCTTGTGACCAGTTAAATGAGTCACCACCAATAGTACCTTCACCAACCTTAGTTAGTACATTGTCACTATTTTTATTTACCTTATAAATGTTACCGTTACAAACTAAGTAACCCTTGTTGTACTGCATAGGGTGATACTGACTAAATGTACCCTTAACTTTGCCAAGTGACTGTAAAGTATCAATGTCAAATGCTTCAATATCACTTGCAGTTGAAACGAAAATCATACCGTCACCATATGCAACATAGTCATAATAGAAATCTGTTGAACCTGCTACTGCAACAGTTTCGCCTTTACCTGTTTTTGTGTCAACCTTGTGTAGGTTACCACCACCTGTTGCATATAGGTAATCGTCAACAATTACTGACTGACCGGCATAGTAAGAACCCCAAGAACCCTTAGTTCTGTTAAGTTCATAAGACCACTTTTCTTCAGGATTGTTCTTTACAACCTTAGTATCGGTTACTTGATTACCGTCCTTAAAGTTGTTCATAGCACCGGCCCACTCAACATTGTGAGTGTCCTCAGGTTCATCAGGTGTTGACTGTTTTGTATCGTCAAGTGCTTGAACGGCATTGTTAATCTGTTCTTCTGTTACATTCCAAGTGTTTAATAGCTTAACTGCATCTGTATAAGCATTACCGTATTCACTTTGAGCATTTTCTTCATTAATATCAGCAATATATCTTATTAATTCACTTCTATCTACAAACTTATTTGTAGTATCAAAGCTCATCATACCCCAGCTAATACCAACATCTTCACCATAGCCGTAAACAGTGTACTGAAGTCTTACAACACTACCGTCTGTATAGTGAGTTGTGTCTGCCTTGTCAGCATAGCTAACACCACCGGCACCAACATCAATACCCTTGTTATCTACAGTAAACATCCAACCACTGTATGAAGAATAGTCAAAAGCCTGAAGAACATCGTCCTTTGTTCTACCATTTACATTTCCACCAAGAGCCTTCTTAATGTCTGAAGGAATTTCATCAGAAGTCCAATTTTCAGGTTCACCACCATCTTTGATACCTTCTAGGTAGTAGTTTGAAATATCACCTGTAAATGTACTTCTGTCACCTAACATTCTTTCTGTAATATCTGCCAAAGAGTCACCCTCATAGTAACCAACCTTAATTGGTTCTTGAACGAAACCTTGACCAAGAGTGTTTCTTTCAACAGTCATATAAATATAACCGTCAAAAGCCTTTTCTTCTTCTGCACTAAAAGTTGCTACTGTTGAAATAACAAGAGCTAGTGCAAGAAATAATGATAATAATTTCCTCATTGTTTTCTCTCCTTGTTGTTTTTATATAATATCATAATGCAAACTATAATTGCCAAAACAACTACACCTGCAATTATTATTAAAAAAATGAAAAATCCATTTACAGTATTAATTTCTTTTACAGAATTATTACTACTTTCACTACTTAAATTATCAGAGTTATCAGAAACATTAGAATTATTATCTTCATTATTACCCTTAACATTTTCAGTATTGCTTACTGTTTCCTTACTGATATTTTTACTGTTATCAGTAGCAGTTTCTTTTGTATCATTCTTCTTGTTATCGGTACTTTTATTTTCCCTAGAAGAATTATCATCTATACTATTTATACTATTATCTGTATTATTGTTTACAGAATTTTTATTAACTGCTTTAATACTGTTACCGTTAGTATCTTTCTTTGTGGTTTTATCAGTAGTATTTTTAGTAGTTTTTGAAGTAGGAATTTTCACTTTAACAGTAACAGTATCACTGTCTTTTTTGCCTTCTCCATTGTCAAAAACAGATTTAACTGTAATTACAGTATTGTCCTTTACCTTAAAATACTCATTATCACTATAACTTTTCCCATTATAATGATAAGTTACCCTAGAATAATAATTTTCCAAAGTTGCACTTATTGCAACAGTACTTTTACCTTTAGGCAAAGTTAAGGTATAGCTTTTATTATTAGTAGAAAAGCTAGGTGACAGCTTACCACTTGTAAAGTGCAAATTCTTAATTTTTGCAATAGGATTATTAAAGTCACAACCAATATCTTTACCAAGACCGGTAGCAGTAAACTGCCACTTAATTTCATCATTATTCTTTACATAAAATTCTGATGCGCCTTTATTGATAAACCAATTGTTGTAGCTAATCATCCAGCCACTTTCACTACCAACAGAAAATTCACCTAAACCGTAACCGTCACTAACCTTTTTTCCACTGACTGTAGTAAAGTTGTCAATTGATGCAAGGTAAAACCCACCACCCATTTCAGGTTTACCTGTATATGCCGGTTTGATACCCTTTTCCTTTAACAATCTTAAGGTGACAGTTGCAATAGTATCATTTTTATTAATTTTTACTTTGGTTTTGTTGATGATTTTCCCAAGCTGATGAGGAAAATCTCCCTTGTCACTACCACGGATACCATAGTCCTGAAAGCTAATAGTTACATAACCACTACTAGCAGAAACATTTACTATACCAAATGATAGAATTACTGTGATAGCAACAAGGATTAGAGCAAATAACTTTTTCATAAACACCTAAAATATAACACAAAATGGGCATAAAAAAACTCTTTGCAAAACGCAAAGAGACACCAAAACAAAACATTACCCATAGTAATGCTTTAAAAATGGTTACTCTTCTTACCCAAAAGTACTAAAACCTTGAATATAGCAAGTCATCTGGCTTAATTCACAGTAATGGCAGTTGCAACGGACTTTCACCGTATTTCCCTTGCCTATATTCATATTCAATTACAAGGACAGTATACCACAATCTCCCCTATATTTCAACTTATATTTTTTAGTTATGAAATGGTATTAAGTAAAGCTATAATGGGGATTTTTGAAATCCTTTAAATGTTAAACATTAACAAAAAATCACTTTACAATATCATATAAATAGTATAAACTACTATTATA
>ERZ1031540.332-NODE-332-length-11452-cov-6.460648_pt1 | contig 11452 bp, 5 predicted proteins | sample MGYA00519031_ERZ1031540 | MGnify/ENA primary metagenome ERZ1031540 (study PRJEB33719, sample SAMN04261166) | wastewater metagenome | biome: rural village; feature: human; material: feces | host: Homo sapiens | place: El Salvador | collected 2013-01-07 ... | reverse complement strand
AAGGCGATGTAACAGAATTAATCAAAGATAGAGAAAAGGGCATTTACCCTATCCTTTGTACTAGGGACCTCGTTCTTTTCCCTACCGTTCTCACCCCTATCATCCTCGGAAGAAGTCAAAGCATTGCTGTACTAGAACATTTCCAACAGCAAAAGAAGGGCGAATCTATCTTCTGTGCTTTCGCCCAAAAAGATTCCGACGAAGAAAATCCTACGCAAGAAGACCTCTACGAGATTGGCGTCTTCTGCCGTCTCATCAAGATGATCGACTTGCCTGGACAAGAGGGACAGACTACCATCGTAGCCCAAGGATTGGGTAGATGCAAGTTGAACAAGATTACCCAGTCGGTACCTTTCTACGAGGGTGAAGTAGAAAGCGTCTCCGAAGGTTGGCCAGAGAAGGACGACGCAGAATTCGCCCTCTTGCAGCAGACACTCCGAGCACAGACCATCCAGTTGATTCATGCTTGCGAGGATATGCCAAACGAGGCGGAATATGCCCTCAACAACATATCCAACCCATTGGTTCGTCCGAACTTCATCTTCTCTTCCATGCCTTTCACCGTAGAAGACAAGATGAAACTGCTCTGCATGGATAAGGTGAAAGACCGTATCATGGAAGCACTGAAGATGGAAAACGTGTTGATGCAAATGTACGCTCTCCAATCTGACATCAGAAGAAAGACCAAGAACGACATCGACGAGCAGCAGCGTGAATACTTCTTGCAACAGCAACTCAAGAACATCAAGGAAGAGTTGGGCGGCAACGATATGAGTCCGGAGAAAAAAGAGATTCTCGACAAGGCTAAGACCAAGAAATGGAACGAGAATGTGGAGAAGACCTTCCAAAAAGAATTCAAGAAACTCGATACGCTTCACCCACAAAGTCCAGACTACTCCACCCAAATCAACTATCTCCAGACCTTGGTGGATTTGCCTTGGGATGAATGTACCAAGGACGACCTGAGCCTGAAGCATGCCAAGAAGGTGCTCGACAAGGACCACTATGGCATGGAGAAGGTGAAAGAGCGCATCTTGGAGTATCTGGCAGTGAGAGCTTTGCGTGACGACCTCAAGAGTCCTATCCTCTGCCTCTATGGTCCTCCGGGAGTCGGCAAGACCAGTTTGGGCAAGAGCATAGCCAAGGCGATGAACCGCAAGTATGTGAGAATGTCATTGGGCGGTTTGCACGACGAGGCTGAGATTCGTGGTCATCGCCGTACTTACATCGGAGCTATGCTGGGACGCATCGTCAAGAACATCCAGAAGGCAGGAAGTGCCAACCCTGTGTTCATCCTTGACGAAATAGACAAGATAGCACAAGCCAACTTCAACGGCGACCCTTCGTCGGCACTTCTTGAAGTACTCGACCCAGAGCAGAACAAGGCGTTCCACGACAACTATCTCGACATCGACTACGACCTGTCGAAGGTACTCTTCATCGCCACTGCCAACGACCTCAGCTCCATCCCTCGTCCACTGCTCGACCGTATGGAACTCATCGAGGTGGGCGGTTACATCACCGAGGAGAAGATAGAGATTGCCAAGCGTCACTTGGTGCCTCGTGAGTTGGACAATACAGGACTCAACAAATACACCCCGAAGATTAAGTTCAACAAGGCTGCCCTTGAGACCATCATCGAGAAATACACGAGAGAGAGTGGCGTGCGCCAGTTGGAGAAGCAAATCAACAAGGCTTTGCGCAAGATGGCATACAAGTTAGCTTACGCGGAAGAGTTGGACAACACCAACATCACTCCTACCGAGGTAACCTCTCTCCTGGGCAACCCACCATTCAACCGCGACATCTACCAAGGCAACGACTATGCCGGTGTCGTAACAGGACTCGCCTGGACTTCCGTAGGCGGTGAGATTCTCTTCATTGAGACCTCGCTGAGCAAGGGAAAGGCAGGCAAGTTGACCTTGACAGGTAACCTCGGCGACGTGATGAAGGAGTCAGCAATTATCGCCTTGGAATACGTCAAGGCGCACATCGACTTGCTCGGCATCGACTATCGCATCTTCAGCAACTGGAACATCCATATCCATGTACCAGAGGGAGCGACTCCTAAGGATGGACCTTCGGCAGGCATCACCATCGCCACCAGCATCGCTTCGGCATTGACCCAGCGAAAGGTGCGCAAGAACACAGCCATGACGGGCGAGATTACTCTTCGAGGCAAGGTGCTCCCTGTGGGTGGTATCAAGGAGAAGATACTCGCAGCCAAGCGTGCTGGCATCACCGACATCGTGATGTGCCAAGTAAACCAGAAAGATATCGAGGACATCCCTGAGCAGTATCGCAAGGGATTGACCTTCCACTATGTGGAGAACGTAGCCGAGGTATGGAAGTTCGCCCTCACCGACGAGAAGGTGGACAACCCGATAGACTTCACTATCGAAGAAGAAAAGAAGGAAGATAAATAATCGAAGAAGAAAGAAGGAAGGAAGATAAATAACATTTGAACAACTAGTAGAATATGAAATTCGAACTACAAGTAACAGATAAGGCAAGCGATGCCCGCACTGGCATCATCACCACCGACCACGGACAGATCAAGACTCCGATCTTCATGCCTGTGGGAACCGTAGGTTCTGTGAAGGGAGTCCACTTCGACGAGCTTCGCAACCAAGTGAAGGCCCAGATTATCCTGGGCAATACCTATCACCTCTACCTCCGTCCAGGACTTGAGGTCATGAAGGCAGCAGGCGGCTTGCATGGATTCAATGGCTGGGAGCGTCCTATCCTCACCGACAGTGGTGGTTTCCAAGTTTTCTCGCTCACCGGTATCCGTAAGTTGAGAGAGGAAGGTTGCGAGTTCCGTTCGCATATCGACGGAAGCAAACATATCTTTACCCCAGAGAACGTGATGGACACAGAGCGCATCATCGGTGCCGACATCATGATGGCTCTCGACGAGTGTCCTCCAGGACAAAGCGACTTCCAGTATGCCAAGAAGAGCCTTGAGATGACACAGCGCTGGCTAGACCGTTGCCTCAAGCGTTTCAATGAGACCGAACCTCTCTATGGTTACAACCAGAGTCTCTTCCCTATCGTGCAGGGTTGTACCTTCCCAGAGTTGAGAAGAGAAGCAGCCAAGTTTGTTGCCGACAAGGGAGCAGACGGAAATGCCATCGGCGGTCTTGCCGTAGGAGAACCTACCGAGGTGATGTATGAGATGATAGAGGTGGTCAACGAGATTTTGCCAAAGGACAAGCCTCGCTACTTGATGGGAGTAGGTACACCACAAAACATCCTCGAAGCCATCGAGCGAGGTGTCGATATGTTCGACTGCGTGATGCCAACCCGCAATGGTCGCAACGCCATGCTCTTCACCTACAATGGTACGATGAACATGCGCAACAAGAAGTGGGAGATGGATTTCAGCCCTGTCGATCCAGACGGTTGCGACATCGACCGCACTACCACAAAGGCATACCTGCACCACCTGTTCAAGGCTCAGGAACTCCTCGCCATGCAAATCGCCAGCATCCACAACCTCGCTTTCTATCTGCGACTGGTAACAGATGCACGCCAGCATATAGAGCAAGGAGACTTCGTACAATGGAAACGTTCCATCATCGACCAATTAGGTCAAAGAATTTAATCATCAAGGAGTGAAATGAAACAGTTTCAACAAATAAGGAAACATCGCAGAAGATACAAGTTTGAGCGATGGTTTGAGAAGCATTTCGCATGGCTCATCAAGGCCACGAAATGGCTAGCCCACAAACTTAGGTTCTTGAGGTTTCTCAGGTTCTTCAACCCACTGAGATACGTCAAGCGACTGGACTGGTACATCATCAAGAAATTCGTGGGCTATTACTTTTTCAGTATCGCACTGATTATCTCCATAGCCATCGTCTTCGACGTCAACGACAACTTGGCGAAGTTTACCGAGAACCATGCACCCTTGCGTGCCATCGTCTTCGATTACTACGCCAACTTTGTGCCGTACTTCGCCAACTTGTTTAGTGCCTTATTTGTCTTCATTGCCGTCATCCTCTTCACCACGAAGATGGCTGGCAATTCCGAGATTATCGCCATATTGGCATCTGGTACCTCATTCAAGCGACTGATGCGCCCTTACATGATCACCTGTGTCATGCTCTCCGCTCTTTCTTACACACTTTCTGCCTATGTCATTCCCCACGGAACTGTCATCCGACAGAACTTCGAGACGATGTACAAGAAGAAGAGCAAGATAACCTCAGCCGACAATGTTCAGCTGCAAGTAGATCGTGGTGTCATCGCTTACATCCAGCATTACGACAACTCCTCCAAACGAGGATATGGCTTTTGTCTAGATAAGTTTCAGGACAAGAAGTTGGTGAGCCACCTCACAGCGATGGAGATACAATACGACACCATTTCCGACTCGAAGTATCACTGGAAGATCAGAAGTTGGAAGGTACGTAAGTTGCAAGGTATGAGGGAACATATCACGAGCGGTGCCGAAAAAGACACCTTGATCTCGATGGAACCTACCGACTTGGTATATTCCAAGGGACAGCAGGAGACATTCACCAGCCCGGAACTGAAAGCATACATAGGCAAGCAGATAGACCGTGGCTCTGGCAATGTGGTGCAGTACCAGGTGGAATACCACAAGCGTATCGCCTCCTCCTTCGCCTCCTTCATCTTGACGATTATCGGTCTCTCGCTATCAGCCAAGAAGCGTAAAGGAGGCATGGGTTTGGCTTTGGGTGTCGGACTTGCCCTCAGCTTTGGTTACATTCTGTTGCAAACGATTTCGGCTACCTTTGCCATCCAGGCGAATTTCCCGCCTATGTTGGCTGCATGGATGCCAAACATCCTCTTTGCCGTTGTGGCTTACTTCTGTTACCGCAAGGCACCGAGGTAAGACATCATTAAGAATTAGAAGTTAAGAATTAAGAATAGGGCTACGCCATTATCGTTCCTTCCAATGGCAAGATGGCGTTGGCTCTCATTTATCATTTACAATTTATCATTTATAATATAAAATAGATGTATTTCGACGAATTAGATTTAAACGACAATGTGCTCGATTCGCTATACGACATGCACTTCGACACATGCACCCCTGTACAAGAAAAATGTATCCCTGAAATATTGAATGGCAAGGATGTGCTCGGCGTAGCACAGACTGGTACTGGCAAGACCGCAGCATACCTCTTGCCTATCTTGAGCAAGTTGGATGATGGTGGCTATCCTGAGGATGCCATCAACTGTGTCATCATGTCACCTACTCGTGAGCTAGCACAGCAGATAGACCAAGCCATGCAGGGATTCAGTTACTATCTGAACGGCGTGAGCAGCGTGGCTGTTTATGGTGGCAACGATGCCAGCCGCTACGACCAGGAGCTCAAGAGTCTTCGTATGGGAGCCGACGTGGTCATCGCCACACCAGGCCGTCTCATCACCCACATCAATATGGGCAACGTGGATTTCAGCAAGGTAAGCTTCTTCGTACTCGACGAGGCTGACCGTATGCTCGACATGGGTTTCTCTGAGGACATCATGACTATCGCCAAGAAACTCCCTAAGACTTGCCAGACCATCATGTTCTCTGCCACGATGCCTAACAAGATTGAGGAACTGGCAAAGACATTGCTCAAGAATCCTGTGGAAATCAAGTTGGCAGTCAGCAAACCTGCAGAGAAAATCAAGCAGGAAGCATACGTTTGCTACGAGGCACAGAAGTTGAACATCATCAAGGACATCTTCAAGGCTGGTGATCTGAAACGTGTCATCATCTTCTGCGGAAGTAAGATGAAAGTGAAGCAACTGAATGCAGCCCTAGCCCAGCAAAAAATTAACTGTGGTGCTATGCACTCCGACCTCACACAGGCTGAGCGTGACGACATCATGTTCAAGTTTAAGAGTGGACAGATAGATGTACTCGTGGCTACCGACATCGTGGCTCGTGGCATCGACATCGATGACATCACACTTGTCATCAACTTCGATGTACCTCACGACACCGAGGACTATGTACACCGTATCGGTCGTACCGCTCGTGCCGACCGCGATGGTAGAGCCATCACATTGGTCAACGAGATGGATATGTACTGGTTCCAACAGATCGAGAAATTCCTGGAGAAGGTGGTAGAGAAGATGCCATTGCCTGAGGGATGTGGAGAGGGACCAGAGTACGTGAAGCTCAACAAGCCTACCAAGGCTGGAAAGAACGGAAAGACAAGCGCCAAGAGCCGCCGTCAGAAAGACCGTGACCAGACTGCCCACAAGCGCAAGCCAAACAACAGAAACAATCGACAAGAAAAGGCTGCTCGCCCACAAGGGGAAACTGATGTCCAGACTAATGGTAACCAACCGAGCAATAATGGTGCTCAGCAGGGCGAGAATCAACAAGCCAACAAGAACAGACAGAGAAACAACGCTAGAAACAAGCAAAGAGGCAACAACCAGCAGGGGGAAAGAGGCAACAACCAACAGGGTGAAAACAAGCAAGGCAATAGAAATGCCCAGGGTAATCGCCAGAAACAAGGCAACCACCAGAATGGTAATCGCCCTAACGACAATCGTCCAAACGACAACCGCCAGAATGGCAAGAACAATGGCAATTCACAGCGCAAGAACAACGCTGAGAATGTTCGTCCTGGAAGCAATGGTCGTGGCAGAGGCGTAGCCCAGAAGAAGTCTAGCGACAAGACGGCATCCCGCAAGCCAACACCTATCGTCAACCCACAGAAGAAGGAAAACGTGGTGAAGAAATTCATCAAACGTATCTTCGGATTCAAGAAATAACTGATGATTTGCAACAAATAGCAAGTTTTCTAGTTATTTATAAAAAAGGTATAAAAAGAAAAAAGAAATGAAGAAATTTATCATCTTTTCGCTCATGCTTTTCATGGTCTCCTCCATGGCGATGGCACAGTCATCGAGCATGACGGATGACCAAGTGATGAGTTTTGTGGTCAAGGAACACAACTCTGGTACTTCCAACTCGCAGATTGTCACCAAGTTGATGCAGCGTGGCGTTGACATCTCACAGATTCGTCGTGTTCGTGCTCGTTATGAACGAGAAGCCAAGCAGGGCGGACTGGAGAATATGAGCGGAAAGGCTTCCGCTACCCCATCTCGTCTCCGCGCCAACAATGGCAAGACAAGAGAGGACTATGCCAAGAACACCAATCCTAGCACAAGTACACCAAATGCGACCCACCAAGACGTGACCAATCGCAGCAACTATCGTGTAAGTGCTGAATCAACCGACAACTCTGATAAAGATGAATACATGGCGATACAGAATGAGATGTCGAGCATGTATCCTGACATAGAACCACAGAAAAAGAGTTCCAAAGTGTTCGGACGTGACATATTTAATAATAAGAGCTTGACCTTCGAGCCTAACATGAATATCGCCACTCCACAGAACTATCGCCTGGGTCCTGGCGATGCTGTCATCATCGACATCTATGGTGCATCCCAGAAAACCATCCAGGATACCGTATCACCAGACGGAACCGTCACCATCGAAGGTTATGGTCCTGTCAGCATCAGCGGTCTCACCGTCTCACAAGCCAATGCTCGTTTGCGCGGCACTGTGGGCAGTCGCTATTCTTCCAGCAAGATCAGATTGACCGTAGGACAGACCAAGACCATCATGGTCAATGTGATGGGTGAGGTGAAGGCACCGGGAACCTACACCCTCTCGGCATTCGCCACTGTCTTCCATGCCCTCTATATGGCTGGCGGCATCAATGACCTCGGTACTCTACGTAATATTAAGGTATATAGAAACAATCGTCTCGTCACTGTAGTAGATATTTACGACTACATCTTGAATGGTAAGTTGACCGGCAATGTACGTCTCGCCGACAATGATGTCATCGTAGTGGGTCCTTACGACTGCCTCGTCAACATCACCGGTAAGGTTAAGCGCCCTATGTTCTACGAGATGAAGAAGAATGAGAGCATCAACTCATTGTTGAAGTACGCAGGAAGCTTCACTGGCGATGCCTACAAGAAGTCAGTGCGTGTCAACCGCAAGACGGGACGTGAATACTCCGTCTATAACGTCGAGGAGTTCGACTTCGCTAGCTTCCGCATCGCTGACGGCGACTCCGTTACCGTGGAGCCTATCCTCAACCGTTATGCCAACACTGTAGAAGTGAGAGGAGCTGTCTTCCGCCCTGGTATGTACAATCTCGGCGAACAAGTCAACAGTGTTCGTTCCTTGATAGAACATGCAGAGGGATTGACGGAGGATGCATTTAAAGCCCGTGCCGTGATGCACCGCATGAAGACCGACCGCTCGCTGGAAGTTGTCAGCGTAGATGTCGAGGGCATCATGAGCGGCAAGGTAGCCGACATTCCTTTGAAGGAAAACGATGTACTCTTCATCCCTACCCGACAAGATAAGATGAACGAGCGCACCATCACCATCCGTGGCGAGGTCCTCTTCCCTGGCACATACAAGTATGCCGACAATGAGACCATCGAAGACTTCGTTCTTCAGGCGGGTGGTTTGACCGACAAGGCATCTGTTGTCAATGTCAACGTGAGCCGCCGTGTCTCTGACGCCAAGGCTTTGCGACCAGACAGTTTGATTGCCCAGACTTATACGCTATCTCTCAAGGATGGCTTCGTCATCGACGGCACACCGGGCTTCATCCTCATGCCATTCGATGAGGTTTTCATCAGAAAAAGTCCGGGTTATACTGAGCAACAGAATGTCACCATCGAGGGCGAGGTACTCTTTGCAGGTGCCTATACCTTGACCAAGCGAAATGCTCGTCTGAGCGACCTCTTCAAGAAGGCAGGCGGTTCTACCAAAGAGGCATACCTCAAGGGTGCTCGCCTCATCCGAAAGGCCAACGATACCGAAAAGGCTCGTATGGAAGCGGTATTGAAGATGCAGCGTGAGCAACAGCAGAAGAACCTCCTCCAGTTGGCTGCCAGCAGCAACAGCGGAAGCAACTTGCAACAAGTGGCAGAAAGTGCCAAAAACGCAGACTTGGAGAAGTTCAATGTGCCTGATGAATATCCTGTTGGCATCGACTTGTCGGAAGCCATCAAACATCCAGGCAGCGATGACGACTTGGTTCTTCGTGAAGGCGACCGACTGGTTGTTCCTCAATACAATGGAACCGTCAAGATCAATGGCGCTGTGATGTATGCCAACACAGTGGGTTACGAGAAGGGCAAGCGCGCTTCTTACTACATCGACCAAGCAGGTGGCTTTGCCTCCGATGCTGTCAAGAATAAGGCATACATTATTTATATGAATGGTAAGGTGGCTAAGGTAAGTCATGGAGCCAAAGTTCAACCAGGCTGCGAGATTGTAGTTCCTGCCAAGTTGAAACGCAAGATGAGTGTGGCTGAGACCATGAGTCTCGGTACCAGCATGTCTAGCATCGCAGCCATGATTGCTACCATTGCCAACCTGAGCAAGTAAGACAAGATTATTTAATGAGCGGCAACAAGCTCATGAACAACAACTAAATATATAAGAAGACGAAACTCCCTGCCCGAAGTTATCGCTTCGAACAGGGAGTTTCTTTTTAATCTAAAATGATACACAAAGGTCAACTTTTCACCCCAGCCATCCGAATTGGCATTCTTCTGACAGTTGGTATTCTGACTGCCCGATACCTCCATTTCCCTTGGAGCACACTCGCTTGGCTCATCGCCACCCTCCTCTCATTTGGCATAGCCATCTACTATCGCCAGCACATCTCGCAGCAATGCCTCGCCCTCTATCTCTGTATTTTCTGCATAGGTGGAACTCTCACCTCGCACGAGATAGACAAGAGCCAAGCTACCAGTCACATAGAATCCTATGAAGACTTATCAGCACTCGACCGCACCTTGCTCCAAGCCAATGAATGGAGAAATCAGATAGAGTCGAAGATGAGAGAGATGCAAATCTCCGACCAAGACTATGCCGTCATCACGGCGATGGCTTTGGGCGACAAGACGGCTCTCGATGCTGAAACCAAGGATGCCTATAGCATAGCAGGCACCAGCCACGTCTTGGCTGTGAGCGGACTGCATATCGGCATCATCTTCCAACTATTCATCTTGTTGCTTGGCGGCAGAAAGAAATCCATCTTGACGATATGTCTCTCCACCATCGCCATCTGGAGTTATGTGGTTTTGATTGGGATGCCAGCGAGTGCAGTGCGTTCTGCCACAATGATTAGTATCTATAGTTTTGCCATCCTCGCACAGAAGGATGCCCTGTCGGTCAACAACTTAGCCGTTGCCTACATCATCATGCTTTTCATTTCCCCACTCTATCTTTTCGACATCAGTTTCCAGATGTCGTTTCTGGCAGTCTTGTCCATCCTCGTTTTCTTTCCATCCATTTCTTCCGTATTCCATTGCTCCCACACATGGAGTCGATGGATATGGAATCTTCTATGCCTTTCCATAGCTGCACAGATAGGCACGATTCCGCTCGTTGCGTTTTACTTTGGCAGAATCTCCTGCTACTCACTCCTCACCAGTTTCATCGCCATTCCGTCAGCCACTTTCATCCTCTATCTGTGCGCCATCCTCTTTCTCCTGTCACCCATCGTCTGGCTATTCTCCCTTTCATGGTTATCTTGGTTCGCTTGGCTAGGCACCTTTGCTTCCACTCTCCAGCATCTTGCCGTCAGATGCCTCGTCAGCATCACCCAGTTCGACAATACCATCTTCCGTCTCACCACGATGTTGCCAGGAGCCAGCATCGAGAATATCCATTTGAGCCTTTTGGAATTACTCCTCATTTATATCACCATCATCCTCATCTTCCTGCTGGTCAAGATGCTAACGATACAGAAAGGGCACATTCGGCTTAGATAATAAATACGATTTCGCCCCATGCATCAGAAATTGACGCATGGGGCGAAAAATATATACGAGAATGATTCTCGTCTTCAAATAATCAATCGAGATTCAAACTCTTCTTATCTGTCGAAATCCAAGCTTTAGTCGAGATTCAAGCTCTTCTTGATAGCCTCAATCTTCTCCTCGGCAGCCTTGGTGCAACGGTTGTAGCAGCCAGCGCACTTGAAGGATGGATCCTTCACCTCGATATAGAACTTGATCTTAGGCTCAGTACCTGAAGGACGAACACTTACCTTGGTGTTGTCATCGCAGAACCACTGGAGCACATTGCTTGTAGTAGGCATGTTGAGTTTCTCTACTGTGCCATCAGCGTGCTTGGTCTCCAAAGTTTGGTAGTCCTTCCAAGTAACCACCTTGCTACCACCCAACTCCTGTGGAGGGTTGGCACGGAAGTCAGCCATCATCTGCTTGATCTCGTCAGCACCAGTCTTACCCGGACGAACCACATTCACAGTGAACTCCTTGCTGAAACCATACTCTGCATAGATTTGCATCAAGAGGTCGTAGAGAGTCTTGCCCTGGTCCTTAGCCCAAGCTGCAATCTCGCAGATGAGACAGATAGAAGCAGGAGCATCCTTATCACGTACCTTATCGTATGGCAAGAAACCGA
>ERZ1031540.323-NODE-323-length-11605-cov-5.819307_pt1 | contig 11605 bp, 8 predicted proteins | sample MGYA00519031_ERZ1031540 | MGnify/ENA primary metagenome ERZ1031540 (study PRJEB33719, sample SAMN04261166) | wastewater metagenome | biome: rural village; feature: human; material: feces | host: Homo sapiens | place: El Salvador | collected 2013-01-07 ... | reverse complement strand
AAAGTTATGCCGTTGCTGTTTGAGCAAAAAGGCCGCCATAAAGGACAGCTAATTGGGCGTACACCGTATATGCAGAACTTGCATATTGAAACGGAAAGTGCTAATATAAATAAAATTATTAATGTGGAAGTTACCGAAGCGACCACAAACTCTTTAAGCGGAAAGGAGATTTAGTCATGGCTGAGATTTGTTTTGAACTGTTTAACAATCAACTTGTGCAACAGCTGGTAGGGGCGGCGGATTCAAATTTGCGCCTGATTGAAAAAATGCTGAATGTAGAAATTTTGAGCTTTGGCAATCAAATTACGGTTAAAGGTGCCGCCAGTGATGTTGAAAGCGCTAAAAATGCTATCGAGCTGCTTTATAATAAAGTGAGCCGCGGTATTGAAATCGGCGAGCAAGAAGTTAAAGCTGCGGTGCGTATGAGCGGAGAATGCCATACGGAAGATGATAAACAGAACTTAAATGATATTGTGTTGAAAACTAAAAAACGCTATATCTATCCGCGTTCGGCCACCCAAGCTAAGTACATTCAGGAAATGATGAAAAACGAGCTGGTATTCGGCCTTGGCCCTGCCGGTACGGGTAAAACTTATTTGGCGGTGGCGCTGGCTGTTTCTATGATGCTTGAAGGTACGATTGATAAAATTATCTTGTCACGTCCGGCGGTGGAAGCAGGTGAAAATTTGGGATTTTTGCCAGGTGATTTGAAAGAAAAGGTCGACCCGTATCTGCGTCCGCTGTATGATGCTTTGTACGAAATGCTGCCGGCAGAGCAGGTTGATAAAAAGTTGGCGCTGGGCGAAATTGAAATTGCTCCGTTGGCGTTTATGCGCGGACGTACTTTGGCAAATTCGTTTGTGATTTTGGATGAGGCGCAAAACACCACACCGATGCAGATGAAAATGTTTTTGACCCGTTTGGGCGAAAACTCCCGCATGGTTGTGAACGGCGACTTGAGTCAGGTCGACTTGCCGCGTGGTGTGATTTCCGGTCTGCGCGATGCTTTGGATACTTTGCGCAATGTGTCGAATATTTCTTCGGTAACATTCAGCTCCAACGATGTTGTGCGTCATGGTTTGGTGGCTAAAATCGTTCAAGCCTATGAAGAAAAAAGCAAAAAGCTGCAAGAAGAACATGATTGATAGTTTTTTGAATTTAGATGTTGAAGATAACCGCTGGAGTTCGGCGGTTTCTCAAATAGAAAAGGTGTCGGAAGATGTTAAAAACGCCGTGTTTGCTTATGTGGCTGAACATACCGAATCGGAAGTTTTACACGCTGGTTTGCCGATTATCGTTAATGTATGTTTAAGCAGCGATGAGCGTGTGCATGCTCTAAATAAAGAGTTTCGCGGTATGGACAAGCCGACAAATGTGCTTTCTTTTGCCAATGTGGATTTTGAGGGTTTTGCGCAAGAGCGTGATTTATATCAGGAAATTGAGCTTGGCGACATCATTATTGCTTTTGAAACTATGCAGAAAGAAGCCGATATTGAAGGAATTTCGCTGCGTGACCACTATTGTCATTTGTTGGCGCATGGTTTGCTGCATTTGCTGGGGTTTGACCATCAAACAGAAGAAGAAGCCGAATATATGGAAGGCTTTGAGATAGAAATTTTGCAGTCTATGGGTATTGCGAATCCGTATAAGGAAGACTAAGTGGCAAAACTAAAGGCAATATGGCAAAAAATTTGCGAAGCGGCAGCGCGGAGATATAAAACCTCGGCGCTGCTGTTTGGTTTGTTGCTGGTTGCCGCTTTGCCGCCGTTTTATCATACATGGGCCGCGTTTGTCGCTTTTTGCGGCGTATTTGCCTTGAGTCAGGGGCAGAGCTCCGTAAAACGTTTGTCGGCTATTGGGTATTGGTTTGGTTTCGGTTATTTTTCCGCCGGATTTTATTGGGTCGGCAACGCGCTTTTGATAGACGCGGCCAAAACAGGTTGGATGTATCCTTTTGTTTTGCTTTTGGGCGGCGGATTTTTTGGTTTGTTTACGATTTTTCCGTTTGCGCTGATGAAATTCGGCAAAACCCAATTCAGTAAAATTTTACTTCTGGCCGCAGGCTGGTTTTTGAGTGCAGAGTGGTTGCGTAGTGTGTTTTTGACTGGTTTTCCGTGGAATCCGCTCAGTTCGGTATTGGCATTTAATCCGCTGTGGCTGCAAACTTTGGCGTGGTGGGGAACTTATGGTTTATCTATGCTGATTGTGATTATCGCGACGCTGCCGGCGGTTTGGCTGATTAAACCTAACAAGCGCAATATATTAGCGCCGCTTTGCTCTTTGCTGCTGATTTCGGGGCTATACATATACGGCGATTTTGCTTTAGTGCAATGGGGTAAATTAAACGTTGGAGAGCAAATCCGCGTGCGTTTGGTACAGCCGAGCATTCCGCAAACTATGAAATGGAGCCGCGACGCGGTTGAAAAGAATTTTGCGCAATATATTGATTTAAGCCGCGCCGAAGGACTGGAAAATATTGATTTTGTTATTTGGGGAGAAACAGCTTCGCCGTTTAATTTGGCTTATGATTTAGAGCATCGTCTTATGGCGCAGGAAGCTGTGCCGCCAAAAGGCTATTTGCTGGCGGGAATGCTGCAGGACGGATATGACCAAAACACCGGCGACTATTTATTATATAATTCTCTGGCGGCGATGGATTATTTTGGGCAAATTCATGATATATACAGCAAAAACCATTTAGTTCCGTTTGGGGAATATATTCCGCTCAGACAGTATCTTCCAAAATGGATAAAACCGCTGACTAATATGGTGGGGCAGTTTGCTAAAGGGGAAAAGTATCAGACCATAAAACTGGAGGATTATGCCGAATTTGCTCCGCTTATTTGTTATGAAGTCATCTTTTCCGGACAAATTGTGCGTAAGCAAAATAAGCCTAAATGGGCGGTGGTGTTGACAAACGATGGTTGGTATGGTATCAGCGCCGGCCCTTATCAGCATTTGGTGGCGGCACAAATGCGGGCGGTTGAAGAAGGAATTTCGGTTGTCCGCAGCGCAAACAGCGGAATCAGCGCCGTGATAAATCCCTATGGAAAAATAACCTCAAAAATCGGTTTGGCAGAGCGCGGTTATGTTGACGATACAGTAAAAATCAGCATGTCGCATGACACATTGTTTGGGCAATATGGAAATATGATGCCTTTACATATGGCTCTGATTTTGATCGCGTTTGCGTGTTTTTTGGGCTTTCACGTAAAAAATAAAACTAAGTAATCACGTAAAGTTTTCTATTTTTATTTTTTACTTGATTGTTTGTGGTTCAATCATTTATACTAAACAGGCATTGCAAAATGCAGGGCGTCGAAAACCCTTTTACCTAGGGTCATTGCATAATGACCTAAAATTTTTATGCCGATTTCTGCTTGGAGCGGATGTCGGCTGAATATGGCTATGTGCTGAATAAGCCGAGCCGTTTCTAGGTATACGGTTTTCGAACATCCGCCCGCTTTTGACAGCGGGTTTTGTTTTATATGTTTAGGAGTTCGAAAATATGTATAAAAATAACTTGAAAAATAGTTTGTGCTTTCGTCAGTTTACCGTCATTTTAGGCTTTGTACCTAAAAACTTTTGCCGGCAAGTTTCTCGGTACAAATCTGCGAATTATGTCAAAAGAGAGTTGAGGTATTACATTTGTTGTGCTGGGCGTTCTATGATAGAAATGCTGGGAGTGTTGGCTATCATTGCTGTGTTGAGTGTCGGCGGAATTGCCGGTTATTCCAAAGCAATGTCTAGTTTCAAACATAATAAATGGTTGTATCAGATAGAAACACTGATTTTCAATATTAAAGATGCTTATAAGTTTCAGGGACAATATGGTAAAGGTTCGGAAAATTTATTACCAACAATGAAAGCCATCGGAGCTGTTCCAAATGATATGTTAGACGCATACGATAGAGATTTGTTTGGCAACAGAGTGTCTATTTCTATGCGTCCGTGGAGCACATATACCAGAATGAATCTCAAATTTCAAATGGTTGCCAATGATGAGGCGGTGCAAAATTGCCACGATTTATTGCATTTGGTCACCACGTATTCGAATTATATTTGGGTTGTAGGTGTTTGTGCCGGAAATAATTGTGACGGGCCATATTTTTATAGAATATGCGGTAAAATTGCTCCTGAAAATTATATACCGATGGATAGATGCCGTGAATATAATTTGGCTGATGTGATGATGGCATGCAAAATTTGCGCAAAGCAATCATGCACAGCTTTGGTTTTATTTGATAACAATACCTGAGGTTTTATAGGCTGCCGGTATGGAAAAGTCTATCGTATTTATAAACAGAGCCGTTGGGAATGGACCAGCTGAAATCGTTTTCCATGGCGGCGCGCTGCATTTGTTGCAAGCCTTTAGGGTTGGCATAAAAACAGCGAATCGCTTTTTCCATGGTTTCAAGATAAGCGTTGATATTGTTTTTTAGGTGCTGAGCTTGCAGATTTGGACCATAAACTCGGTTGCCGTCGGCAAAAAACACTTCTGTTCTAAAACCATCAACACCGTCTTGAATAGTGTCAACCAAACCGCCGGTAGAAGTGGCTATTGGCAGGCTGCCTTTGGCCATGGCTTCCATTTGCGTTAGTCCGCAAGGTTCAAAGTAAGACGGCATCAAATAAAAATCGGCGGCCATTTGCACGGAGTAGGCAAATTGGTCATTATAGCCGTGAAACACAAAAATGCGTTTAGCAAAATCACGATAGATTTGTTTGGTGTTATCTTTTAGAGCCATTAAATCATGAAATAAATCTTTGTTACCGGCTCCGCCTAATACAAAAATTGGAAAATTCTGCGGTGAGTTTTTGTATTTGTTAGATATGCGCAGAATGGCGTTTAGCGCAATGTCATAGCCTTTTTGCTCCACCAAACGGCTGGTCATGCAGATAAAAGGTATATTTTCAGCCTCATGCACGATTGATGAAATGTCATCAAACTTATAAGTGTCAATCATTGGAATAACTTTTTGACGATAGTTTTCATCAGTGGCCAAACGTGAGAGCAGTTTTATACATTCTTTTTTATTATGTAATTTGTTTTGAATAGAATGTTCGTTATAAACTCGAAATTGAGTGTCGCCAAAATATTTGTTAATCATTTCAATTTTTTGAGCATTAGGCGAAATCAATTTTTTTTCATAACCATTGACAATACCAAAAAAAGTTCGGCAATTTTTACGTATTTTCAAAATGTCACGAAAATCAAAGCCAAAGCTTTTTTCTCGCGATACTTCTTCCATATAGTTTTTGGAAACGGTGATAATTCTGTCGGCAAGATGCATGTTGCAGGAGGCTTGGTTATAGGTGTCGCCAACCAGCAAAGTATTAGAAGTGCGAGGGTTGCTGTTTTTTACGGCTTTGGCGTTTTTTAGCACCAAGCTTGCCAAATCCTCATAAAGTGAGTTCAAAATTTTTGAAGTGTTGTTATAGTCCCAACCTTGGTATCCCATGTGGTGAGCAATATGAATTATTGGGATATCTTTTAATAAATCGGCAATAGCCGAGGATAGGCGTCCGGCATAGACTTTGGCTAAAGTCAGATACTTTGTCAGACCGGATATTGCGCCGCTGTGCCAATCGTTGGCAATAAGCATGTTAGGCATAGCAATGTTGTTTATTTGCTGCAAAGCAATGTTTTCTAACAGGCAATAGACGGTTTTGGATAAAAATGCAAAACGTTCAACTTCATTAACGTGCAAATTGTTTAGCACATAGCAGCCGCCTTGTCCGGAAGGATTTTCCGGTGCCGGATTGATGGAAAAGAATCTTGTGTTTTGCAAAAATAAGTATTTTGCACCGTTTAATTCTCCCAAATAAACTTCAACTTTAAAATGGCAAAAACGATTGCGGCTGCCCATAAACGGTACTTTAACGGTGCAGAGTTTTTTTACCTGCACATGTTTCCCTTCGGCTCCTGTGTAGATGTCATTTTCAAGAGTGCATTTTTTGCGTCCGGTGTCGCCCAAATACATTGGAGTTATGATAACGATGTCGCTTTTTTTATCTGCAAACACGGTGTTATAATTTTCTGGTAACTCGGAGGCAACCATTCCCAAACCGCCGCATTTCATAAAAGTTGCGGTTTCTGCGGTTATCATCCAAGCGTGTATTTGTTCATTTTGCGGCCAGCATTTATCGGTCAGACACTGCTTTTTAGCCATATTTTGCATTTGTATCAGTATGGGATCATGCTGAACGTTGAAATTTATGGTGAATTTTCTTTTATTAAAATTTGTCGGTAAAAAAGCAAATTTCTTATTTTGAACAGAGCTGAGATTCAATAGTGACATTACAATAACTTCCCAAACATAATACAGTTGCACTGTATCATTAAAAAATCAAACCTTCAACAGAAAAAGAACTTACTCTCTTGACTTGTTTATGATTAACCACTAAGTTCTATATAGATATCTTTCAGAAAGAATTAAAGAGGAAACTATAATGACTGATAAAAAAGAAAAAATGTCGGCTGAAATTGAAAATGAAAAAGAACAAACTCAAGCCGCAGAAGATTCTGAAAATGTGCAAAACTCTGAATGTAAAGATGAGTTGAGCCAGCTTAAAGAAGAAAACCAAAAGCTAAAAGATTCTTTTTTGCGCGCATATGCCGAGGCTGAAAATACTAAAAAACGCTGCCAGCAGGAAATTGAAAAAAATTCTAAATTTGCCATTTCTTCTTTTGCTAAAGAATTGTTGGGTGTTGCCGATAATTTGCAACGCGCGTTGAGTGCTGTTGACGATGAAACAAAATCAAAATGCGAAGCCTTTATTAAAGGTGTTGAACTTACGCAAAATGAACTAACCAAAGTTTTTGGTAAGTTCGGCATCAAAAAACTTGAAAGCTTGAATAAGGTTTTTGACCCAAATTTTGAGCGCGTAGTGCAAGAAATTGAAGATAAGGAAAAACCAGCCGGCACAATTATTGCCGAACTGCAATCCGGTTATACGCTAAACGATCGTATTTTGCGCGAGGCTATGGTTGTGGTGACCAAAGGCGGCGAACAAGCTCTAAAAAATGAAAAATAAAATGTAAATCTGCAAATTAAGAAAAGTCCGCTTAGTTTGCGGACTTTTTTGTTTGACGTAGCAAAATAAATGGTATATCTGATAAAATGTTATTTTATTCTAGAAAAATAGCGTTATAGTTTTAGACGATGAAAATATTGAACGTTTATATTTTTAAGCAGATTTTTATTGGTTTTCTGCTGGTTTGTTTCTCTCTGCTGGCCATGCTATGGCTGACGCAGTCGCTTCGTTTTGTGGAAATGGTGACAAGACAAGGTTTGCCCGTTTATTTGTTTGCCGAAATGACATCTTTGTTAATGCCAAGAATTTTTAACATATTATCTCCGGTGGCGGCGTTTGTGACGGTGCTGTTTGTTTATAACCGCTTGATTGCCGATAGAGAATTGGTGGTGATGCAGTCGGCGGGAATTAGCCCGTGGCAAAACTCAAAAGCCGCGGTTTTTCTGGGTATTTTAATGGCGCTGTTTAATGTTTTTGTTATGAACTGGGGGATACCTTGGTCCGAATCCAAGTTTCGCGATTTGGAATGGCGGGTTAAAAATAATTTGACGCAGATGGTTTTTCGTGAAGGTGAGTTTACATCTTTGAAAAACGGAATTACGGTGTTTATTGATAAACACGAAGATGATGGCTCGGTCAGCGGGATTTTTGTCAGCGATGAAAGCAACCCAAATCTCAAAGTAACGCTAACAGCTGAAAAAGGAAGAATTATTCAAACCGAAAAAGGTCCAAGAATCCTGTTTATTAACGGCGTTCGCCAAGAAATGAATACTAAAGATTATAAATTCAGCACATTGTCTTTTTCTCGCTATTCCGCTGAATTTAACAATATGGAAAGTAGAAAGAAAAAAGATCAAACAGTGCGTGAAAAGTCAGTTTTTGAGTTGTTGCAATCAGGTCGCGACAAAACATTGGACGATCATACGCAACGAAAAAATATTGTAGAAGGCAATAGGCGTGTTTTGTATCCGCTGTATAATCTGCTGTTTGCTTTGTTGGCTTGTGTTGGTTTGCTGGTTGGTAATTTTAATCGCCGCGGTCAGACTAAAATCATCACGGTCGAGGTTTTGAGTATGATTATTATTTTAGGCGGCGATTTGGCATTTACAAACTTGGCCGGACGTTCGTTGATGTTTTTGCCATTGTTGTATTTAAATTGCCTGCTGCCGTTGTTTATTTGTTTTTATTTGCTGTTTTTTTATAATCCGTTTTACTTCCGCCGTTTTAAAAATAAGGAGCGTCAAAATGAAAATTAACCGTTTTGTTGCCGCCGGTTCACAGATTTTATTATTGATGCTTTGCAGTAATGCCGCTTATGCAGTGAGCGAAGCCGGTGAAATTCAGCGCAAAGAACAAAAATCTCCGCACGCGGATATGAATGTGGCGCATAATATTACAAATATAGAATTTACAGGCGATAGTAATTTGGAAGGCAATGAAGCTATAGATTTTAGCGCCGATGAACTTACTAATGATGAAACCACCGGTCTGATTACGGCCAAAGGCGATGTTGAAATACTTTATAATAAAATGCGCTTAAAAACAGATACATTGGTGTATGATCAAAATAAAGATGAAGTAACGGCTACCGGTAATGTTAAACTTTATTCATCTGACGGTTCGATTATCTATAGCGATAAAGTATCGCTTTCTGAGCAAATGACTGTGGGAGAAATGTATCATATTAAAGTTTTGCTCAAAGATGAATCCCATGTTTTTGCCGAAAGCTTCAAAAAGAAAAACAATCAGAAAAAACAGCTGACTTATGCCACATATACGCCGTGCGATATGTGTGATACTCAGTCGCCGCTGTGGTCAATCAGCGCCCGCAAAGTGCAGCACGATGAAAAAAATAAAAATGTTCACTACAACGATGCAATTATAAAAATCAAAAATGTACCGATTTTTTACACTCCGTTTTTTACGCATCCAGACCCGAGTGTAAAAAGACGTTCCGGATTGCTGGCTCCGACCATGGGCAGCTCTAACTATTTGGGTGCTGTGTTTCAGCCGCGTTATTTTTGGGCGGTTGACGACCAGACAAATGTGATTATATCACCGATTTTTTCTACTGATAAAAATGTGATTTGGGGCGGGCAGTATCAAAAATATTTTTATAGCGCCGATACTGATATTTCGGGCAGTTATTTGAAGGATAACGATGACAACCGCCCAAAAAACAGAGGTAATTTGTTTGCCAAAGGGCGTTATGATATAAATAATTATTGGCGGATGAAGTACGATGTAAAGTACGTTACTGATTATTTGTATCTAAAAGAACTTAGTTTGCCGTATCAAGATGATGCATGGCTGACTTCTAATGTGGCGTTTGAGCGTTTCAGCGGTCGAGATTATGCGTCGATTGAGGCTTATTACTATAAAATTCTGAGTTACAATCTGCGGGTTAGAAATGAAAGCCAATACCATGAAATTAATGACCGTAAGCCGTTGGTCGCTCCGCTTATAGATGTCGAAACCTATTCTGATCCAAGCTCAATCGGTTCGTATTTCAAAAATGAATTCAACAGCGCGTCGATATATCACAAAGACGGACGCCAAACTCAGCGTTTGACGGCCATCAATGCGTGGGAGCTTCCGTTTACGTCGTCTTTTGGTGAAAAATATCGTTTTGTGACTTCATTAAAATCAGATGCGTACTATATAAATAAGTATCAATACAATGCGCAAAACACCTATAACGGAACCGTAACTAGATTCTTCCCTCAGACCGGTGTGGAATGGCGTTTGCCGTTTGTGCGGGCAAATGAGTCGTCCCGTCAGATTATTGAGCCGGTAATAGTTGGTGTGTTAGCTCCAAACGGCGGAAACAAGCAAGACAAGATTCCAAATGAAGACAGCGAAGATGTTTATTTTGACGACACCAATGTTTTGGATCTGGATAGATACGCCGGTTATGACCGTAACGATACCGGCAGCCGTGTAAGCTATGGTTTGCGTTGGAGTTCTTATGGCGATATCATTGGCCGTACGTCGGCGTTTATTGCGCAAAGTTATGAAAGAAGAAGAGATGCTAGTTTTGCCGAAAGTTTGGATAGCGAGCATATTTCTAATTTTAGCGATTATGTCGGACGCATCAATGCCGAACCAAATGAATATTTGAATTTGAACTATCGTTTTCGTTTGGATAGAAAATCTTTAGACGCCAAATACAGTGAATTGGGCGCCGGTGTCGGTCCGTCATTTTTGCGCGCCTACGCATCTTATATCTTTTTACAAGGAAACACTTATTACAACAAGTTGTATTCTGAGCGTAAAGAATTATATACTTCTTTAAGCTCGGCTTTTTCGCAGTTTTGGTCTGTCAGTATCTATAATTTGCAGGACTTGACAGAAAACAGCCGCGGTTCGCTGGAGCACGGCGGCAATCTGATTTATGAAGATGAATGCTTGAAGTGGGTTACTAATATCAAAAAATATAACAGCAGTAATCCGGATTTGAAAAATAGTTATGAGTTTGGCATTACTTTCTATTTGAAAACGATTGGCAGCTTTGGCTCATAGGGTTAAAGGAGAAATAAAAATAATGAAAAAATTAGTTTTATTATCAAGTTTTGTTTTATTTTTGGGTTTTACCGCTCAGGCCGAAAACATAGATTTGCAAGAAATAGACAATCAGGCGCGTATGGATAGACCAAATACCAATTCGATTATGTTTCGCCGCAACGCAGAACAATATCGCCAATTGAGCGATGAGGAAAGAGCCGATATAGCCGCCCGTCGGGAAGAGGCCAGAAAAATGCGCTTGCAGCAAGAAGAATATGCTCGCCGCCGTGCCGCAGAGGAAATGCGCCGTCGGCAAATGGAAGAAGCGCAAAAAGAGGCGGAACGTCGTCGCGCCGAAGCTTTGAAACCGATAACTTTATATGAAAATAAACTGAAAATTTATGCGTTGGTAAACGGCGAGGTGATTACCAGCAGCGATATGCAAAGCCGAATTAATGCGTTTATTTTGACGACAGGTATTCCGTATAACGCGCAAACAAAAACAATGATAACCGGCAAAGTTTTGCAGTCGGCCATTGATGAAAAGCTTAAGATTCAAGAGGCAGAAAAAAATAAGATTAAAATCAGCAAAAAAGAAATCGACAAGGCTCTGGCACAGTTTGAACAAAGCAATAATATGCAAAAAGGGCAGCTTAAAAAGATTTTGACTGACGCTAAAGTGAGTATGAAAGTTTGGAGCACGCAAATAGAAGCGGATTTGGCTTGGCACAAACTGATTAATCAAAAAGGTTATAATGAATTAAGTATTAGTGAAAATGATATCAATAAGGCTTTGGAAGAAATCAAAAAAGATCAGAAAAAGCAAAAATTTATGGTGTCGGAAATTGTGATAGACAAGAAAGACGCCAAAGACCTTAATCAGTTGGTTGAAAATTTGCGCAATGATCCGCGATTTGAGCTTTATGCCATGCAGTTTTCACAGAGCCCAAGTGCTGCAAACGGCGGCCGCTTAGGCTGGATAGGCAAGGGCAAATTGCCGTCGGTGATTGAAACGGCCATGCTAAAACTGAAAGACGGCGATGTTTCTGACCCAATTGCCTAT
>ERZ1031540.320-NODE-320-length-11625-cov-4.705964_pt1 | contig 11625 bp, 6 predicted proteins | sample MGYA00519031_ERZ1031540 | MGnify/ENA primary metagenome ERZ1031540 (study PRJEB33719, sample SAMN04261166) | wastewater metagenome | biome: rural village; feature: human; material: feces | host: Homo sapiens | place: El Salvador | collected 2013-01-07 ... | reverse complement strand
ATGTGCTACATTGGGCTTTCAGCCCGCCCTTGTTAAATCCGAAACTTCAGTAAAAATATAATACACTTCACCACTATGACACCACAAAAGAAAGGCAGCACAATAGCCACCGCACGACGCGAAATGAAGATTATGGGTTTCCCCTGTCGCCAGACAATGGGGGCATTCTTGCGCTTTAAGCGCGAAACAGGGCGCGAGGCTACTGAGATGACGAACGACCTCACCGACTTGCTTACGTTTCTCTACTGCTGCACGGCATCAGCGTCAGCGGCTGACGGCATTGAGTTTAACTTCACGCTGGAGGAGTTTGCCGACCTCATTAGTCCCGACGAGCTAAACCAATGGACGGCCGCTATGCAAGCGGAGGCGGCTGAGGCTGAGGCCACGACCGAAGGCGAAAAAAAAAGCCCTTCTGCATCACCGAGCAATTAGGCTTTGCACTGGGGGCGGTGGGGCTTACGCTGCGCGACTGGCAAGGGCTTACGCCTGAGGAGTGGACGGCCGTGGCCGATAGCTACGCTACAAGCCACGAAATGGACATGCACGACGGGTGGGAACGTATGCGTATGCTCGCCACCATCACCATTCAACCTCACGTAAAGAACCGCCTAACCCCCGACACGCTATTGCCCTTGCCTTGGGACAACGACCAGACTCAAACAACGCAAGCCGCCCACGTGCCACCAGTCGGTAAAGACGAGGCGCGTGAGCGGCTTGTTAGCTTGATGAAGGGGTTGAAGGATCAATAATAATAACCTCCCCCGCCTCGGAAATCGTCGTCAATAAACGCCAATATGCCCATTGTAGTGAAACATACAACCAACGCTGCAACCAACATTACCTGTATAAATTCATTTGAACAATACGTTGATGATATAAATACAATTAAGCAAATATTTACTAATGCAGACGACCAGAGCAAAAATCTGCACACGGCTATTACTTTTTCTTTAAATGTAAAGTCCTTATGGCCTTTTTTTTCGCTTTCCATATCGCAATAGGTTTTGATTTTGCAAATATGATACTTTAGATATTACTAACCAAGTAAAAACTCAATAAATATATGGCTTCAAAAGAAATAAAATTCAACCTTAGGCTCGCTATTGACGGTAAAGAGCAGTTGGGGGTTATAACTTCATCTGCAAAAGATGTCGTGAAAACTTTAGACGAAGCGAAGGGAGCCGCAGCACGCTTCTCTGATAAAATAGCAAGCATGAACCAAGCTATTGGTGCGCTTAATGGATTGAGAACGGTTTTACAAGACCTAACAGGGGAAAGTGCCTCCTTTGCCAAATCAATGGCCATAACGAACACAATGGCTGGTAAGGGTGGTAAGGACTTTGCAGCGTTGAAAGATAGCGTGACGGAGCTATCGAAAGAAATACCACTCACACGTGATGAGTTGGCCAACGGCCTTTACCAAGTTATCAGCAATGGTGTGCCAGAAGATAATTGGTTAGACTATCTACGTGCATCAGCCAAAGCGAGTGTGGGCGGTGTGGCCGACTTGGGGGAAGCCGTTAAAGTGACTTCTACGTTGATAAAGAACTACGGCCTCTCGTGGCAAGACGCTACCGCCATACAAGACAAGATACAGCTGACGGCCAAGAATGGTGTGACGTCGTTTGAACAAATGGCGCAAGCCTTGCCACGCGTGTCGGGTAATGCGGCAACGTTGGGCGTGAGCGTTGATGACCTTATGGCCACCTTTGCCACGCTTACAGGCGTTACAGGTAACACGTCCGAGGTGAGTACGCAGTTGGCTGCCGTGTTTACAGCCTTGATTAAGCCCTCTTCTGAGGCTACGAAAATGGCACAACAAATGGGCATCGAGTTTAACGCTGCTGCCATTAAGAGTGCGGGCGGCTTCCGTCAATTCCTCACGCAACTTGACGCGAGTGTGAAGGGGTATGCGCAAAGTTCGGGTATGTTGTCGAAAGAGGTGTATGCAAAACTATTCGGATCAGCCGAAAGCCTACGCGCCCTTGGCCCGCTTACAACTCAGCTAAAGGACAAGTTTGCCGAAAATGCTGAGGCTATGAAGGGCAGTGCTGGCACGATGGATAAAGCGTTTAAAACGGTGGCAGCTACAGGCGGCTCGGCCTCCCAAATGCTCAAAAATAGATTTTCAGTAGTGTACGATGCTATCGCTGCAGGGGCAAAGGCCATTACACCTGTTTTAAGTTTTATAGCTCAATTCGGGTTAGCCCTTAATGCTTATAAAGCTATACAGATAGCAGCTACAGGTGTTCTAAAGGCTTTTACTTTTGCAATGCAAACACTACACGTGAAAGAGCTTTTAGTACTTGTACGCACGAAAGCAATTACTTTAGCTCAAGCCACATGGCGCGCTACTTGTTTAGTAAGTGCCGCCACTACTCGTGTGCTCAGCGGAGCTTTAGTAGCCTTGGGCGTGAGTGCCAACGTGGCAAAAGGAGCTATCCGTGGGTTGTTGGCTTCGACAGGTGTCGGCATTGCCATTGCGGCTTTGGGCTTTGCGGTGGAAAAGGTGATAGGCTATTTCGACAAGTCGACCGAATCTATTGAAGACAATACTGACGCGCTAAAGGAGAACCGACGTGCCACCACTCAGGCAGAGCGAAACCGCGAGGCGCTGAATAGCATTCAGAAGAATGCGGCCGACAAGTATGCCGACGAGAAAGCGCGCATCGCGGCACTTACGCAGATCATTCACAACAGCAATGCGGAATACGCGGAGCGCATGAGTGCGATTAAGCGACTGCAAAGTATCATTCCTTCCTATCACGCACAAATCAGTAAGGACGGATCGATATACGAGAAGAATGCGGAAGCGATTGATAAGTACATTAAGAAGCTGGACGAATTGGCTTGGGCTGAGGCTGCGGCCGACATTGTGAAGGACTTAAACAAGCAAATCATCACGTTTCAACTAAAGGCAGATGAGGACCAAGGGCGCATCGACGAATATCAGAACAATATCAACGAGCGCAACAAGCAACGACATGGAGGAGCTATCGACCTCACACGCCCCGACACGTATAAGGTGGACGGAACACCACTCACGGCAAAACAGATAGCTGAGAACAGACAAATAGATAACGCCAACGCACGCACCAAGGGATTTCAGAACAACGTGCAAAAGGACCGTGACTACAACCTTGGACGCGTCAATGACCTTACGGAACGAAAGCAGTCCGTGTTCGCTATGGCGGGCAGACGTGGCTACACTTCTGCGCTTCATAATGCGCTAACGGGTAATGCCGAAACTATCGAAAGGCCAGCCTACACGCCACCCTCGCAAGCCACCACGACCACTCACAAGCCTACTCGCACCCCGACACACGACACCCACACCCCTACCGACAACGCTCCCACCTACGACGAGAAGAGCATTGAATGGTACGACAAGGAGATTAGCAAGCAGAAGGAACTGGCACAAAGCACTAACAACCTCGATGCTGCGAAGAAGGCTATGGCAGAGGCTACACGGCTGGGGGGAGAGCGCAAGGAGTTGGCCGTGAAGGTGGGAATTGAGAAGCCTGACGCGCCAGAGGTAAAAACTACGTTGGAGGCTCTGCAGGACCAACTACGCGCGGCTCAAACGGACTTCGACAATGCCGTGACCGTGGAGGCGAAAGTAGCGGCCATGACGAAGGTGGACGCGCTACAGGCACAAATCAATGAGGCCACGAACGGCCGACTTACGATTGAAGCGGAGGTAGAACCGCAGTACACGCAGACTGGCTCAGTAAGCGATAAGCGCAAGTCGTATGCCAACGCGCAGACGAAGGCCTCACGCGTCAAGAACGACTACGACATTGGCCTCATCAGTAAGGAGGAGGCACAAAAGCAGGTGGACGACATTAACAAGGTGTTGTCGTCGCTGAAATTGAAACCTATCACCGTGGACTTTGACACGACAAGCGTCGAAAAGGGTACGGGCAAGATGCGCGAGGGCGCACAGAGCATTCAGCAGTTGGGCAGCAGCATCGCGCAATTAGGTTCGCAGGTGCAAGAACCTGTACTCAACATTGCGGGTACGATAGCACAAGCCATTGCTACGATGGTGTTGGGCTACGCTGAGGCTTCGAAAGATGCAAGTAAGCTTACGCCCTTCGGGTGGATAGCCTTTGCCGCTACGGGATTGGCTACGTTGCTGACGATGATAGCCTCTATCAAGTCGGCCACGAGCGGCAGCTACGCGCATGGTGGTATCATACCTGGGGGCAGCTATTCGGGCGACCGATTGACGGCAAATGTCAATTCGGGTGAGATGATTATCAACCGTCGCCAGCAGTTGCAGCTCTGGCGCATGGTGCAAGCGCCTTTGGCCTCAGCTCCGCAGTACGCAACGCCTTCAAGCATGGTGCCGAGCCTCAACCTCGCGGCTTTACGCAACAGCTTTGGTGCGCAGCGCGTCGACGTGAATGTGAGTGGACGCATCAGCGGACGCGACTTGCAACTCATTACCGATAAACGAAACAAAATTACTTCAAGAGCATAGAGTTAATGTGCAAATGTGAGAATGTGCAAATGTGCGAATGGTCGCCTTTGTAAATGTTAGCAAACTCTATCTAACCTGGGGGCGACGCGTCCCCGCGTCGGCATTTGCTTGTCAAGGCTCGATGCCTTGGCAAGCAAATACATAATCATCTAAATAACAAACACAATGCTTTTCAAAAGATATTCTGGCAGTTTTATTAACTGCAAGGGCCAAACGTGGAGGGTCGAAATATGGCAAGCGGCCAATGCGCCTTTCACTTCCGTCGGTAGCCTCACGTTTGATGCCGACACGCCACTTGAATTAGAATGGGAGGAGCGCGAAAAGTACGAAACCACTTGTGGCGCAACGCTCACGATCAACATCGTAAGTCCTGCTGACCGCACGTTTACGGACCTCTTCCAAATCAGTCCAGGCAATGTAATGGCGCACGTCTACCTTGACGATGCGCTCTTTTGGGTGGGTGGCCTCGACTGTGAGACGTACGAAGAGCCTTACCAGTCGGAGAAGGACTACACCGTTACGCTCACCTTTACTGACTTCGGCCACATGCAGCGCCTAAAGTATGGCGAAGCGGGGGGAATTAAGTCAGTGCGCCACTACATCGACTATTGCCTTGAGCAAGTGGGCCTCAGCGCAGTACCAGTAGAGATGCTTACGTCGTTAGAGGTGAACACCGATGATTACCGTTGGAGCGGTAGTTACCTTACAGACGTCTACGTTGATGCTGCCAACTTCTACGATGAGGACGGGGAAGCCTCAACGCTTGACGAAGTGTTGAACGGTGTGCTGCAACCGCTTGCCTTGCGTATCGTGCAGCGTGCGGGCAAGATCATGGTGTACGACCTAAATGCGCTGCGCAATGACCCGCCTAAGGTGGAGCAAATCACATGGGACGCTACGGAGCAAACGCTATCGGTAGATAAGTTGGCGCAAGCGGCCGTCGTGAAGTTTTCACCCTACACAGAAGGGACGCTGCTATCCGACAACAGTGTAACCATAGAGCAGGACAAGCTGACAGAGGTGGACAGTATGTATAACAAGGTGGACGGAAAGGTCAAAGTGTATGAGATAAGCAAGTTCTTCCATTCTGCCTCTGATAGTGCCGCCACTGGCCTTGCGCAAAAGAACGCAGATGCGCATTACTTCAAAATGGTAAAGACAGGCAAAGGGGGTGAAGCGTGTGAGGGCCTTGCGTGGTTGGCCTTAACGGATTGTCACCCGCGCAATAACCTTACGCTCAATGGAGAACAATCGCCCCTATCGGGAGAAAAAGGCTACCGTTATCAAGAGGCGAGTGGGGGCGTTATAACGCGCGCCTTCAACGACCTATCGGGAACGTCGAACGAGGTATTGATGCGTTTCCCCCGTGTCTACTGCCCTGCTGCCCAAAAGCAAATATCTGACGCGGTGCTGACCTCTTACATTCACCTTACCATGGAGATGATGATAGACCCTCGCCTCAACCCCTTTGCCGATGCAGAGGACTATACGAACGAAAAGGACAACTTTAATTGGTGTAAGGTGCGTGAGGCTTACTGCTACGTTCCTTTCTCGCTCGTCTTGTTTGACGGCAATGGCAAGGCCATTTTGCAATACCGTGCTAGTGAGGCTGGCTCTATAGCCACTGCTTGTTGGGTCCCGGTTGAATACGACGATACGAATTACTTCACGCATGCTCCCTCCTACCTTCTGTACTATGCCAATTCAAAGAGTGATAGCATAAAGGAGGAGAGCGGCATTCAAGGGTGGTCAAAGAACCGCACGCACTTCTTCAACTCGGCATATCCTATTTCAGCCGACCAATACCCCACGGAGGGCGAAATAATACCCTTACCTTATGAAGCAGGTTACTTAGAGTTGACCATTTATACAGGGTGCATCATCTTCGACGATAGGGACGGAAAGGGAAAGGAATATCCCATTACCAATCCTCAGACGTGCCAACTCGACAAGTCGTTGCCCGACCCGAACGGATTGCGCGACGTGTGTATTAGCACGCAGACCTCTAATCGTGGTAAACGAATGAATTGGGCGCAAAGGTGGTGGCTTTACAAGTTTCCAAAGTTGGAGGTCGTACAAGGCCTCATCACCGAAGCGGTGGAAAAGACTGATGCTGAATACAGCGCATGGATAAACGCGAGCGCAAAGGATGAGATAAAGATTGACACCATTTGCGGCACTTCTTATGGAAGCAACATTGGGGTAACAGCACGAGGGGCGTACAAAGCTAAGTCGTCACTGGGCGTCAACTCTATATTTGGAATTCCTCAACGATGTTTCCTGCGTCGCACCAACACGTCTGCGCCTTGGCTGATTGAGTACGACTTGTTAGGACTCCTCTTTAGCCAGTATGGACACCGCGTACCTACGCTTGAGGGAGAGGCCATTACGCCGCTCTCACCACTACAGCTCTTCACCGACCGCGCGATGCCGAGTGAGGACCTCTTTATGATGAAAAGTGAGGTGCTCAGCGCCTACGACGGTACGAGTAATATTAAATTTGTAAGGCTCGAACCAGAGGAATGGAACAAAGAAATCATTAAATAACTACAACTAAGGCTATGGACTATAAAGTTACAACACGATACGTTACAGCCACGCCACGCAGAGCGCGCAAAGGCAATAACGCTGAGGCCTCAGCCACAAGCAGCGGTGGCGGTGGGGCTTCCATAAGCAGCGGCAGTACTCCCTCGGCCGATGCTCACACGCACCCCAATATCGACACGCTGAATCGACTGGACACGACTCCTGCTGACGGCTACCTCTATCTGGATAGTACCGACACCGACACGGGCGAAACCGTCCGTACCAAGGTGAAGGCAGGATTTGCCGATGAGGCTGCCTCCGCTGCCAAGGCCACCACGGCCGACCACGCCACGAATGCTGACAATGCGGCCCATGCCACCGAAGCCGCTCATGCTGCCGAAGCCTCTCATGCTGCCACGGCCGACGACCTTACGCAATGGGGTACAGCTGACCAGCGTTACCTAAGCCGCCAACACGACGACACGGCCGAGGGAAGCGTCACCTTCCGCAAGGCTACCAACTTCGAAGCCTCAGCACAAAGCCCCGACTTCGCGAGCAATGGCTTCGCGGGGAGCGGCTGGGCAGCACAGACGGCCGCGGACGGTAAAACTTACGTGGAGGCTGACAACCTCCGCATTCGCGGAAGGCTCACGGCCTTTGAACTCGTTATCGAAAAGATACGTGCCATTTGTGGCGCACTGGGCATTAGCCAAGCCTGCGGACGCGTGAAGAGCGTAGATGGGGACGCTACGAACTATTACTTAGTATTAGAGGGGGACGACACGCACGGCTACGGAGGCTTCCAAGCTAACGACTTCATACGTTGCCAACGTTGGACAACGAACGGCGCTCGCGGCTATTGGGTAAGAGTTAGCTTCATAGGCAGCACAGCTGGCGGCCACAACAATGTGTTGGCCATTAATAGGTCGGAGTTCGATGCCGCCATTGTCGAGCCTCATGCAGGAGAAGTCGACGCGTACGACCACGCGCAAGAAGTCACCGCACAAGTAGCCCAACTCGTCACAGACGACCGTACCGCCCTCATCACGGCCGACGACGGCACGTCATTACTCCTTGCCGACAATAGTGACCCCACCATTGCGGGGCTAATGGTGCTCCCCGAAGTAGGCGACGAGTTGGTACAATACGGCAACGCTACCGACCCCACACGCCAAAGCGCCATTTACATTCACGCCAACGGCACGGGGCAACCTGCTATCGACTTACTCACTGGTATCACCTCCAAGAGCTTTGTCGGTTGTCTCGCTTGTCGCCTTGGTGGCTACCTTCCCACAGGCGGCTTTGGCCTTTACGCCAAGAATGGGCAAATCATCTCTCTCTCACCAGACGGACGTACCACTCACTACAGCCTCAACCCTGACGGCTCGTTTTCGCTCGGACAAGGGGCCATCGAATACAACGGCAAAGGAACAGTGACAATAGGGAACAATGTCACGATCAAATGGGGGCCACAGAGCCAAACGACCTACAAATGGGCCGTTAGTGACAATGGCACGAGCGCACCCGCACACGGTTGGAGCAGTACATTCCCTACTGCCGTGGCGCAAGGTAAGTACATTTGGAAACGCACATTCTATCCCGACGGCACTGAGACTACAGAACTGATTGGCTTCGTTGGGAAGGACGGTGTTAATGGAGTTGACGGCAAAGACGGTATTAATGGAGAGAAGGGAGAGAAGGGAGAGAAGGGCGACCAAGGATTACAAGGCCCTATTGGCCCGCAAGGCCCTATTGGACCACGAGGCCCTATTGGGCCACGAGGTGATGACGGAGCAGACGGAATAAGCCTACATAGCAACCTACTCGTGCATACCGACTTCGCGCCAAGGGCAGAGAACTACGCTGGCACGTGGCTCAATTTCCGCTCCTCGCTTGCTACAATTAACGGCACATTAAACGAGGGAGCAGCGGTGGGCGATACGGATATGCTCTCTGCTTCGGTATCGACACAGACAGACATGTTCCGATATGATATAACAAAGTTGCTCAGCCCTCAGACGTGGTACGTTATAGGCATTACAATGCGTGGCTCTGGTACCGCTACCGTATATTGTTACCCCGACACGAACGAGCAAACAATCTACGTTGACGGAAAGGCAGGCGGCTCACCAAGTGACACAAGTGCCGCATTTGCGTTGACCTCAACGTGGAGACGACATTACATCGCATTCTGCACGAAGTCAAGCCTTAGCGGTACAAAGTATGTACTTGTACGATTGTCAAGTGGCGCGCAAGCAGACATCTCAATGGTCACATTGGGAAGACCATACGAAGGTGGCTCAGCATTAACAGCTGACGGCTACATTCAGAATGATGCGCAGCTTATTCGCATGGCGACACCGTCCAACATGGAGACGTTCTGTGGCATCAACTCCTTGTGCGCATGGCGAAGCAGTGAACGCGAGTTTTACTTTTATTCGCAATCGTTAGGCTCAACAATCATTTCTGGACAATGGTACACGCTCTCTTTCTACGCACGTGGCTCAGGTAGTATCAATACATTCGTATATGATTATGGAGGACGCGTCTTGTCTGATGCAAGCGCAGATATGCCAATGGCTGACGGAGTGAAGGAAACTGCATTTAAGAATGACGGAAGCCATACATGGGAGCTAACCGCAGAATGGGTGCGCCACATCTACACATTCCGCGTCCGCACGGACGGCACTTACTCCTCACCTATATTGCTATTCAGAGCAACAATAGGCACAAGCGGTGACTTTATCGCTATCAATCAAGTAAAGCTCGAAGTGGGCAAAAACGCTTCGGATTGGTGCTTAAACGAAATGGACAAAAAAGCCGTCTCTTTGCCCGACTGGATGAAAGCCTTCAATGGCTATACTATGAGCGGTGACAACTACATAGCAAGTGGTAACGCGTTCTTCGGCAAGAAAGAAGAGATTGACAACACTTATACAGGGTGCTTTATGTCGTCTAACGAATTGCAGATAGGTGGCAATACAGTCGTTGGTATGTACGCATTAGACCACAACATACTGAAAGTCGCAATCGACCCAGTACACCAACAATACTACTTCAAAGGCAAAGTCTATGCCGATGAAGGCATATTCAAGGGCACAGTATATGCTGACCAAGGTGTATTTAACGGCATTACAACGGGTATGCAGCTTAACTCGGTAACGGTAATCACAGAGAGTAACTATACCAACTATCTTGAGCTAAGGACGTATGATACTGGAGGCACGACAACAGTTAAAAGCTATACAAAGTACGCATACCCCATTATCCCTAATATATCAACCATTATCAATGTTAACTCATTACCCGAAACAGTGACGGTAGATGAAAGCACCGCTGATACGAAAATTAAAGTAACGAAAGACTATCGAAGTTGGGTGTTGCCACCTTATGGCAGTAAGGACGAAGACATTCAGCAAGCACTCGCTCTCTTCGGTTGCAAATTAGTCATCTATAACAATGTCGGAAGTTACAAAATAGCCCTCTATGGTCGTTTCTTTAAGACTGGGGAAACTGATTTTAAGGAAATGTTAACGCTCGCAAAAGGTATGGTCGCATTGACCATGTGTGTCGGGACTGACGGACAATTTTATTGGCAATATGACGGTGCAGTAGCCGAATTGAAATTTAATGACTTTAAATTTACTGGAACACTAAAGTCTGGTACTGGTTTCTTAGATGCAGAAATCGCTCCTCCCCTTATAAGACCTGATCAACCATTGCATAAACCTCTAAAAAACAAATAACATGGCAACAAAAAAACTCTCAGAAGCATTAGCCGAGTTGCAAGCAGCAGCGAGTGTCAGCGGATTGGACGTGCGATTGGTCGTTGCTGGGCAGACCGACACAGACAATGCTCAAACTATCACGCTACAACAATTGCTCACGGCATTGAATGTACCCATTGTGCAGACTTCTGCGAATGGAACAACTAAGAACTACATTTATTCGGCAAGCAGTGATGAAATGCATACAGCATTGAGTGGCAAGATATGGACGTACACGCACACTGACCGTAACTTGTTCCTCCGATTTAAGCACTGGGGCGCAGCCAACGACACCGAACAAACCAATTATAGCCAAGTATTGTTATGCCATTTGGTAAACCGTAACCAAGACGGACTGATGGATAAGTATGTGTTTGCTCGCGTCCTAAATCACAATCTGGCAGAAGGGCAGAGTACTACAGACAAGGTGATTGTCAACTACACAAACTTTGCAAAAAGTGGCAACAAACAACTTGTAATCACTAAGGCCACCACTGCAAAGGCAGGTGTAATGACAGCAGAGGATAAAACAAAGCTTGATAATTTAACGGCTTATGCGCGTGACCTTGGAAACTTTGAATCAGAAGAAGCAGCTCTTAATGCACTTAAAGATATTGAAATATCAAGCAACTCTAATATTGTACACGTGCATTGCACGTATGCAAACGGAGCAATGAGCATTACAATGATGCAGAGCATAGAGAATGATTATTGTAGACAGATAATCTTCAACAAGTCGAAATTGTATCAGCGAGCTATTTACTTCACGAATGGTGAACGAACAGAAATATCCTATGCAGAAGATTGGAGTTGTCTCTTTGGTGATAGATTACAATGGGATAGCGG
>ERZ1031540.318-NODE-318-length-11650-cov-11.791548_pt1 | contig 11650 bp, 9 predicted proteins | sample MGYA00519031_ERZ1031540 | MGnify/ENA primary metagenome ERZ1031540 (study PRJEB33719, sample SAMN04261166) | wastewater metagenome | biome: rural village; feature: human; material: feces | host: Homo sapiens | place: El Salvador | collected 2013-01-07 ... | reverse complement strand
AGGCTCCTAAGGAGTTCAACGACTCTTTGGATCACAACAATGATGTAGAATAATCCTAGTATTCTATACATTAATGAATATAGATGGGTGTATTTCGTCAAAAAAGCGGAATGCACCCGTTTTTTTTTGTCAGAATCCTATGTAATAGTCCCCAAAAGCCGGTTTTCCCCGTCTTCAGATGCCCAAATCACAAAAAAAGAATTTCATCAAAAAAAACAACGTATCATAAACGATGGTGTGCAACTTACACTCTCGCTTTTAATTTCTTATATATCAGACTCTTATATTATACCCACAAGTTTTGTGCTCCCACACATTTTGGACGACAATGCAAACGCTTGCATTTAATTTTGCAGGATTTTCATCACTTTTTTGAGGCACCTTTGAAAAAATCATCCTATAAAAGATTTTAAAAATCAATAATTATCGTTTACGAGTTCCCATATACGGGAACTCTCATTTATTTTATTTTTCCTATCTTTGCACCATGTAACACAGATATAGAACCTTATTACCTACTTTAGAGGCGCCATGACAGAAGCAGTAATATGTAGATCTCTACTTCCGAAAGCCAACGGAGGCGGAGACAGGGGAGTTCATGTCCATAGCCAGAGAGTGATGCAGAGCATCTTCTGCTCTATTCACGGTGACAGGGTGACACGATGACACTAGTTTTTCAACTTTTCGCCTCGCACGCGGGCAGGCAGGAACTTTCGGCTTGATTTTTCCTGCCTGCCCGCGCGAGAGTAAATCTTCAGAATTCCCTGTCACCCCTGTCACCCTGTCACCCAGAAGCCGGTTACAACCGAATCAAAACTCAAAGACTTACGGTTCAAAAGTCAGTCACTTACGATGCAAAAGTCAGGGACTTACGCCCCGTAATCCACTGGCTTACGAAACGAATCACAAGCATAAAGCCCCATAAAATCAAACAAGCGAGGCATGTCCCATCCCGCACAATATGGCGAAGACCGCTTTGGTCCGCCAACCTTAGAGCGAAGCGGTTCTGAGCACCGAGAAGGTGCGGTTACATCCCTTGCCCTTTTGGAAAGGGCGAGGGCTTGGGAGTGGGTTAAGGACCCTCCCGCAGGGGAGGGACAGGTGGGGCAAATATAGCACTGTAGGGCGGTTTATAATTGTGCTCTTCATAAGGTGTTTGCGCAAACAGCCAGGAAAGGGGTGTGTAACTTGTGCAAACGTTTGCATGAAGAAATGTAGGATTTTTGTATTTTTTTTCTTGCATCGTATTGGAATTCTTCTTAAATTTGCAGCCGAAAAGGAAACCCGGTGACATCCACCATGTTACAAGGATAAGCCGGCAAGTTCTCAATAGAAGTGCAAAAAATGAAATTGATTCGGATGATGAAACAAAAAAAATTACTTATAGTGTCTGTCTTACTTGTATTGGCTGTTTTCTCTAGCAGAGCGCAGAAAGTAGCCATAAAGACAAATATACCCTATCTTGCCACATCAACCCCCAACTTGGCGATAGAAGTCGCAACTGGTGACAAGCACTCTTTTTCTGTAGGTGGAGGGTGGCAGCCTTGGCAATTCTCAGATACCAAGAAGTTGAAACATTGGCTCGTGCAACCCGAACTGCGATACTGGACGTGCGAAACCTTCAACGGACACTTCTTCGGCATCCATGCGTTGGGAGGACAATTCAATGCAGGAGGCATAAAGCTGCCTTTCGGGTTGTTCCCATCGTTGCGCGACAACCGTTATCAAGGCTGGGCCGCCGGTGGAGGCTTGTCTTATGGCTACCAATGGGTAATGTCACCCCGATGGAACTTTGAGCTGTCGGTGGGCGTGGGCTATCTCTATGTCGACTACAAGAAGTACGAATGTCGGGAGTGTGGCAAGCCCGTTGAAAAGTCACACTACAACTACATCGGTCCAACCAAGGCCGCCATAAGTCTGATATACTGTCTGTAACGTTAACTCATAAACAAATATGAAAATGAACATTATAAATAAATACCTCTTGGGAGCCGTCCTCCTATACATACAGCCTGCCACTACCATGGCCGACAACAACCATGGCTACTTCTGTGGGGTGAACAACGAGACCATACGTCTCAAAGCCGGACAGATAGCCTTGTCGTTCACACTCGACCTAGGAAAACAGACCGTCAAGAGCCAGCACCGTCGTACCATCATACCCATCATACGCACCGATGACAACAGCCACTCGGTAGAGCTGGCACCTGTGGTGGTAAGCGGACGCACACGAGCCTTGAAAGACCGTCGTTCCGGTAATTCATACGTACCAACCGACAAGCCCTACATCACACTGGAAGGCAATAAGACCCGATTTGTGGAATACAAAGCCAACGTCGACCGACAGCCATGGATGGACAAGGCTCGATTGATACTTAGAGAAGAGGTGGTAGGGTGTGCCTGTGGCGGGCTGCTCGACAACGAACAGACCGTAGGCGACCTGCTGTATGCACCGCAACTGGCACTGTCGGACGAGATGAAATGTCCTAAAGAATACGATATCAGGACGAAGAGTTGCGATGCCTTTCTGATATACCCTGTCAACAAGACCATCCTGCTACCCAATCGCTATGGCAACCGCCAAGAACTAAACAAGATAGATTCGGTGTTGACAGCTGTCGAGAACAACCCTGTCTATGTCATCAACCGAATTGACATCGCAGGCTATGCATCGCCCGAAGGCACGCTGAACCACAATAAGTGGTTGGCAGAAGGCCGCGCCCAGGCATTGAAAAGCTACGTGAGCAAAAAATATTCATTTGCCAACTCGCTGTTGACAATAACACCTAGGGGTGAGAACTGGGATGGACTGATGGAAATTCTGTCCAAGATGGAGATACCATACAAAAGTTCTATCATGGAAGTCATAAAGAGAGAAAGCGATTTGGACAAAAGGGAAGAGTCCATAAAGTCGATAGGCAGTGGCGAACCTTACAGAATCCTGCTGACCACAGTTTATCCCATGCTGAGGAAGAATATATTCAGAGTGGAATACTACAGCCGGGAAAGAACACCGGAAGAAGCACGAAAGATGGTTGAGGCCCATCCCGAAGAACTCAACGTCTACGAGTTTTACACCGTGGCCGACACATTCTATGCCAACGACAAAGCGCAAAGAGACCGCACATTGATGATTGCTGCCGACAGCCACCCTACCCACTCCATAGCCAACCTCAACGCCGCGATAATCGCACTGCAACGAAACGACACCACCAAGGCTGAGAAATACCTGCAGCACACGGCGAACGAACCGTTTACATGGAACACGCGTGCCTGTCTGCTTTGGAAAGAAGGCAAGGAAGAAGAGGCCGTGGTATGGTGGAAAAAGGCTGCAGGGGCCAACGACCCGAAAGCGGCTATGAATCTGGAAGAAGTGAGAAAGAGAAATTCTGATATATAATCAATTAATTAATTACTTAACACATGAAAACAAAACAACTTTTCTTTTGTAGTCTGACGGGGTTAGCCCTGTTGACTACCAGTTGCTCATCGAACGATGAAGCTTTGAATGGTGGTGATGGAACCACTAGCGAAGGCAAAACCTACGCACAGATTGCCATTTCTGTAGCAAACAGTGCTACAACTCGTGCCGACGGAGATAATACCGGTGACGACGTTTTTGGTGAGGACAACGAATACACCGTCAACGACCTTACTGTGGTGTTGGCCGATAAGAATGACATTGCTATGCAGGTCATTACTCCAGAACTGAAACTAGCAACGGACGCAGACGAGGCTGACAAACAAGTTCGTGTTACAAAACCATTCAAATGTACTCCCGGCAGTTATAAGGTATACGTCTTGGTCAACTACAAGAACAGCCAAAAAGCATTAACCCCTATCATCAAAGGGTCTACAGATATGAAGGCGGAATTCGGTTTAACCGACATAGACGGAGACGGCACAGCCATAGACGGCATAGCCAAACTCTCCACAACGGGCAACTTCTTCATGACCAATGTTTCTGACCCGACAGAGCAAAAAATCGATAAGGATGCGACCGGAAATGCGACCAAAACAGAAGTAGATGATGCTGGAAAAGAGATGACAGATGGAAAAAACAACTTGAATCTCTTGCAAGTAGACGTTGAACGTGCCGTTTCAAAGGTTACATTCGGCAATAGCGCCACGCAGCTATCCTTTGATATAAAAGAAGGAGACAACAAAATAGCCACGGCCACGCTGGAAGGTGCCAGCCTGATAAATCTGAATAAAAAGATGTATCTTGTAAAGAATGGGCGGAAGGCAACGAACAAACCTGTTGCTAGCGAATGGCCCTACCCTGTGGATCCGAACTATAACGAAACTTCGATAGACATTGCAACAAACTTCGCCCAAAAAGAAGCATCAGAGTTTAAGCCAGTGAACTCAGCCAAATTCTATTGTCCGGAAAACACGATGGAAGCCTCTGCCCAGTTAAACGGTCAGACCACCGGCGTTGTCTATAAAGTGAAATACGTACCTGAAGCCGCCTATTATACAGAACTGGCTAAAAATGGAACAGACAGCTACAGCAAAATGTTTGCAAAAGTACTGGCCCTTACTGACAAAGACGTAGACATCACGGAAACCATGTTCACTACAGCAGACAACGAAGACGGAACATTCTATTCATACAACGGCTATGTCTTCAAAACTAAGGCAGGTGCACGCTTGTACAAGGCCATTGCCACAGCCAATCCGAGCGATGATGCCGCAGCTGTCAACGAAGCTTTCAAGACTGGAAACGAAGACGGAATCCAGACCTACACTGAGGGTTACTGCTACTACACCGCATGGATTAAGCACAACCCAACAAGCAAAATATATCTGGAGCAGGACAAGTATGGAGTGGTGCGCAACTTCTGGTATGAACTGACAGTAAACAGCATCAAGAAGCTGGGCTACAGCAAGCCAACCTATAAGGACCCTACAGATCCTGACGACAAGGCAGAAGCATCCATACAGGTGCAAGTCAACATCAAGAAATGGCGTTGGGTTAAACAAACAGTAGATTTGGAATAAGCCAATAAATACAGAATACGAATATAAACAAAAGCTCGGTATCTCCTTCCTGGCAACAAGAAGGAGATACCCCAATGGAACAAAACATTCCACCAATATTAACATTATGCATAACAACCGCTTTTATTATCCGATGATAGTGTTGTGTCTTGCACTGACCGCCCTGCTGTCCTCCTGCGTATACGAGGATGAGAAGCCATGTCCGTGCGAGGTGCGCTTCGTCTATAACTACAACATGGAGTTCGCCGATGCCTTTCCATCGCAGGTGAACTGGGTGAAGCTGTTCATCTATGATGACCGTGGGCGGTTCGTTTCAACCGTTGAAGACCACATCACACAACACGATGGGAATTATAGTCTACCACTCCAGTTGCAAGCCGGAACGTACACACTGGTGGCATGGGCAGGAACCGACAACACGCCTTCGTGCTACAACATCTCACCCCAACAACCCACCACAGAAAACAGCATCGACCAGCTGCAGCTCAATCTGAAGCTCGGCGATACACAGACCGTCTACGACAAGTCGCCCGAAGACTTGTGGCACGGTATCACAGAACATTTCACCGTCAGCGAGACAGCACCCAGCCTGGCTGTAGTCCCACTGGTAAAAGATGTCAACCGATTCAAGGTGTTGATACAGTCGGCGGACGACAAGCCTCTTACGGCCAACGACTATTCACTGGCCATAAAAGCGGCCAATCATACCTACGACTACCGCAACAACCTCGCAGACTGCCCGACGCTGGAATATCGTCCCTACAGCATGAAAGAGGCCGTTATAGACAATCAGACCGCTCCAACCAATAGCGCCCTATTGGCAGAGATGGCCACCCTCAGACTAACCACCGACAAAGCGTCGCGGTTCGTCGTACACAACCAAAAGACCAACCGGGATGTGTTCAACATCGACTTGGTGAAATACCTGGAGATGATGCGTCTAGACAAATACAAGGACATGTCTCTACAGGAGTATCTCGACCGTGAGAACAACTATCAAATCATACTGCTTATCGGCCGTGACAGAAACAACGCCGAAGTGGTGCTGTCGCTGCAAATCAACAGATGGCGAATAGTGTTCAACGACAACGATCTGTAAAAAAGACAACTGCCATTATGAGAAAGTATATTTTGTTATTATTCAACATAGCCATCCTACTGATGACAACAGGATGTTCGGACTGCGGGTTTGGACCTGACGGCCCGACACATTCCGTGACTGTATATATCCCCTACAGCAATGTCACACGAGAAGGCACTACCGACGGTGACGATATTTCGGCCAACGAAGCTGACATTTCGGCCAACGAAGGAGTCATAACCGACCTTTGGTTCTTCGCCTATCCCATCGGAAAAGGTGAGGCCGTGGTGCGCAGAATAGACATCGACCAACTCTCATCCGACAACAACTATCGAGTGTTCTACTGCGACCTCAAGCAAGGGGAATACAAAATATATCTGACGGCCAACATTCCGGGCATAAGCATATACACAACAGAAGATCAACTCAAGGCAAAAATGCTCGACTTCAGCAACGGCCATTTGCCGGTGCAAGGTGAGCTGCCACTACTATACGAATACAAAAATAACGAAGATAACAATAAGCTGGAAGTGAGCCCAAACACCTCGGCCACCATAACAGCCAACATGACCTTTGTTTGCTCCAAGGTGAAGTTCTCGTTGCGTTTCGACAACACTGACACTGGTTTCTCCAAAAACTCTTTCGGATCCAACCGATTGAAGATTACATCAATCATGGTGAAAGACATTGTAACCAAAGGGGGACTGTTTGACGGACATGGAAACGATGGAACACAAGAGAAGATGCTCACGGTCAATGATTTTGACTTCAACAAAGACCAATGGAGCTACACCGACTCTCTCTATCTTCCGGAGAACTATAATAAGGGTAAAAACACCTATCTTGAGATTAAAGGTACAGAACTTACTTCCGACGGAGCCGCGACCACAATCACCCACACCTACATACTGCCCTTGGGAGGCGTAGCAGGGAATAAATCGGGAGGCGAGTTGGAACGAGGTACGTTCTACGATATGACTGCCAGCATCACCGGCAAGGGTAAAATGGATATGAAGATCAATATGAGTGTCTTTGAGTGGAAATTGATGGATGTCTATGCCGACTTCAGCCAAACATCGCTATGGGTGTCGCGCACAGGAAAGTCCGACTACACCAACTTTGACCATGACAACAAAACCGGCCAACAGATACTCGTCACCTCACAATACAACGACTCTATCGGATATAAAACAAACGCCAAAGAGGTAACGGTGGAATGCGTGAGTAAAAGTAAAATCGGCGATAAACCTCTTGTTCTGGCAACACCACAGAGCGGACAAATCCTCTTCACCGTCAATCCTGATATAGAGATGGGCGAATATAATGGGAATACTACCGGTACGGCAGTGGTAGCCATCCGTGCCAACAATCTCGTGAAATACATCGACGTGCAATACAATGTAACGCCTTTCCTCAACGTCACACCGCTCGAAGTGGAGATACACACGGAGGAAACGAAGGAAGGTGTTGAGCAACCTACGTATGCCGTCTTGTACGAGACCAACCTTGGCGGAATAAAGATTCCAACGAGTCTCACCAGCGCCAACGGAGGCAAGGTGAAGATAACGCAGACGGGAACTTACAAGGGAAAAATAATGCTCCAATCAGACGGAAAAGCCACAAACACATGGACAAAATCTTTCACCGTCTCTCCAATCTCGGGATACGACAATTTGAAGAAGCAAGTGAAGGTTACGGTCATTCCTCCTCTGAACGACTATAGAATACATTTCATTGCCCTCAACGATAGCCGAGAGAATGGCGGAGCACACATCAACAACGGCAAGCTTACCGACGATCATTGGCCAGCCTATTACATATACCTATACACCCAGTATGGCATGACCGATAAAAAAGATGAAAACGGTATCCCCAAAAGCGTGTGGTATTTCTTCGACAAAAAAGTAGGTCAAGATAAGCCTTCTTGGCCGGGAGTAGAGATGAAGGTCGACCCGGAAAACGAGGGGTGGAAGCTTTTCGAACTATCCACAGATAAACCAGGATGGTGCAGCATCACAGGAGCGAAACCCAAATATCCCAAACCCGGCGAAACACTGATAATGTTCAATAGTGGTGAAAACAATGACTACCAGCGATATCCGTACCATATGGAACCGGGAGTGCAGCTCTTCGATTTCAAGAACCGCGAAGGATGGTTTGTCTACGACCCTACTTCCAACCTACACGAATTTTTCGAGAGCAAACCCGACATCCATCTGGTAACATTTAATATGTACTATCAAGGTGATATCATAGACAACTGGTACATAAATACTGGTAGTAAATCCCTATACGGTAAGGCCAATAGTCAAGGATTCAGCAAAGACGTTCCTAGCGGATACGCTGGTTGGAAACTCTCCACCTTGACATTCTGGTGTGTCAAAGGGCGAGAATACAAATATGTCATTGTGAAAAAGGAAAATGGACAAGAATACGGTATTCTCTTCGGTGGCAAACGCTTCAAGGACTACACCGGATATTACAAGGATGGAAGTTGGCATGAGGGCACTCCCCCGACTACCACAAACACAAAACAAAAAAGAAGAACTAGAAGATGAACAGCAAATATACAAAGATTTTACTGGCTCTGACGATATGTCTGTTGATGTCTGCCTGTTCAGACGACATTTTCAGCGGAACAGACTATTTCGACAACGGCAAGGTGACACTACGGTTGGTCGTTCCCGCCACTACCGTAGTGAACACAAGAGCCAATACCGATGAGACAATCAGTGGCAACGATTTATATGTCATCGAATACGGTGACCAAGGCAGCTGTGTGGCAATGAGAAAGGTCGAGCCAAGCAATTTCAGCGACAACACCCTGACCATCAATGGTGTCAATACCAAGACAACCGACATTCACATTGTTGCCAACGGCAATGCCATACTGAAAGGCAAAGACAACATTGCGAAACTTGACGGTGTGTACTGCGATGAGATACCATCGCCACCCGTACTTTGGGGACATATCAACATGAGTGATCTGAAAAGCGGAACGAACAACACGGTCAGCCTGTTGCGCAATGTGGCGATGGCCACTCTGAACAAAGCAGATTCGATAAAAGATAAGTTCGTGATATCGGGTTGGGAAATCACCCAAACGGCCAACCAAGGCAGTATCGCTCCCAAGGACTATACTGACGGAAACACGAACGAACTGGCCGGAGACGAGCTGAACAAAAAGATAGGCGATTGCGAAGGCTCCAACGCCGGAGAAGCACTCTATCTCTTCGAAACCCCTGCAAAGGTCGACTCGCGCATAGTAATCAAAGCAAACGAAAAATACTACACGGCCAACTTTCTGGATAAGACGGGCAGCAAACTGCCCCTGCTGCGCAACCACCACTACCAGATAACCGTGACCGCCACAGGTAAAGGCTACGACTCTAAAAAAGATGCTCTGAATGCTCCGGCAGGCAACATTAAGGTAGATATAAAAGACTACAATTTCAAGGTGACCAACCTCATATCCAACGGGGCTTACGAACTAGGCACTTGCGATACCGTGCGGGTAGAGGCCGGTAAGAAGACATACAGTGGCGGAGAGGCTTACTTCGTCACTATGTGGGGCAACGATGTAAATGCTGAAAACATTAAGCCTTCGGTCACCACCACACCCAAAGACACCTGGCTGACAGACGTCAAAAAAGATGAAGGAACACTCATCTCTTCAGCCGACTATTCGTCGGCAGGCAAAGGCTACAAACTGACCTTCACCTGCGCTGAGAATCCCAGTGAGGAAATAAGGCGAACCACACTTACCGTGACTTTCGGCGTACTGAAACGCGACATCGTGATAGTGCAGAAAGGTAGCAACTTAAAAAAAGCCCGAACAACAATGATCTACGGACTGAATGGCGACTTTAAAAAAGGACAAAACTACATCGAGTTTTCCAAAGAGGTGAAAGGTATATCACGCGCAGCTATGGGCGGAACCTCAGAGCGCGACAATGGATTGCAACTGGGCATAGGCAGTGAAAACAACTACCATTATACCATTGAGAAGAAAACCGGAGACTATTACGAGGTCGACAAGGCAGTCGAGGAAAAAGCCGAGGTAAAAGACGATGGTGGTGTCTACACCATCAAGGCCAAAGACCCGAACGACGAAAGCGTATGGACCGGACGATTCACCATAACAACCCAAGAAGGGCACAAAATAACATACGACATCTACCACACGGGCATATTCTGGGAGGAAAAGGACACCTATCAGCCGGCAATCAACCGAACCAACACAACGGGATGGTACTACTATGAGCTGATAGAGAGTGAAAACGGTGTGTGGATGCTCGACCGAAACCTAGGGGCAACTTCTGTAGACGATCCCGGAGGCTACTATCGCATAAAAGAGGGAAAAGACAGGAACTCGGCTATGGCCGACATCTGTCCTCCGGGCTTCTCTATACCTACCGCCTCACTGTGGAAGCAACTGACACCTGAAATGACTCTGGTGACACGCACCACTAGCAACGGCACCACCTACCAGTCTGTCGAACTGCCGGCTGCCACCACCGCCCAAAGCAAAAACATACGGTTCCCCCGTGGAGGCATGAACAACGGATATGAGGTGACCAACCCATCGATAGGCTACTATTGGTCGGCTACCATCGTTTCGGGCAACCAAGGCTTCGATTTCAACAGCCCCGAATATGGCTATTGGTACAATGTGGCGCGCCTGTCGAGTGGTAGCAAAAGCATGATAAGCGTTAGGTATGTAGGGGGCAGCAACTTAACGAATACCGGTGTGTATAAATACTTGAACACCCGATGCGTGAAATCAAGCACTGCCGTGCTCGACAAAAACCGACTAACGATACACGACAAAAGAAAAAGCGATAAACCACTGTATATCTACATACATACCGAAAACGATGAATACAGGAACAGACGTTACGGTGAGATGATACGAAGCAAATCGGATGGCTCTGAGACCACCATCTACTACGATATGATCGACCCTGACCGGATAATGGAATCGATTGGCAAACCGTTGTACATCCGTTTCCGACAGGGGGATGATTTAGTGGACAGTGGATGGATTGGCGAAAAGAAATTGGTGGGAAACCAACGAGAATTTACCGTTGAATAATTACATTTCCTTCATTCCGCAACACTATTATAAATAAAACTTTTAAGTACCTGGGCAACAAAAAGTTGCCCAGGATTTTTCTCATATCGAAGAATTCACTTATCTTAGTGTTGTAAAACAAACAAGAGAATTCAACGATAGATATGGCAAACAAATACGAATTAGCAGAGGGTGGAGATGAAAGCCTGAAGGTGAAAGGCCTGTTCTATTATGGTGTTGTGAAGGTGAAGGGAAAAACCCATACCTACATCAGTTTCGTGAGTGGTAGTAATGGAAATAACACCGGCCGCTACAAGGCGATGCCATTACGATTGATCAGTAAGACAATATTATAAGGATGCTTACACTTTTATTATAATTTCAGGGTAAAATAACAGAGAGTCCACAGCAGGCTAACAAGCCAGCTGTGGATTTTTTGATTCTTAGCTTCACTCAAATCTGCACTAGTGTCCCGTTTAGTCTGGACGATT
>ERZ1031540.317-NODE-317-length-11653-cov-8.559924_pt1 | contig 11653 bp, 10 predicted proteins | sample MGYA00519031_ERZ1031540 | MGnify/ENA primary metagenome ERZ1031540 (study PRJEB33719, sample SAMN04261166) | wastewater metagenome | biome: rural village; feature: human; material: feces | host: Homo sapiens | place: El Salvador | collected 2013-01-07 ... | reverse complement strand
AGGCTTTCAAGAGCGAGAAGCACGTTCACAACTATCCTCACTGCTGGCGTACTGACAAACCTATCCTTTATTATCCATTGGATAGCTGGTTTATCAAGGATACTGCACGCAAGGAGCGCATGGTAGAGTTGAACAAAACCATCAACTGGCAGCCTGAATCAACTGGTACAGGTCGTTTCGGCAACTGGTTGGAGAACTTGAACGACTGGAACCTTTCTCGTTCTCGTTTCTGGGGTACTCCATTGCCAATCTGGCGTGATGAGAACCGTGGCGAGAAGTGCATCGGTAGCTTGGAAGAGCTTTATGCCGAAATCGAGAAGTCTGTGGCTGCTGGCATCATGAAGAGCAACCCTATGAAGGACAAGGGTTTCGTGGTAGGCGACTACAGCCAGGAGAACTATGATAAGATCGACCTCCACCGTCCATACGTTGACAATATCATATTGGTCAACGAGGAAGGCAAGCCAATGTATCGTGAGAGCGACTTGATCGACGTTTGGTTCGATTCAGGTTCTATGCCTTACGCTCAACTCCACTACCCATTCGAGGGTGAGATGGCACGTGGCACAGAGGCAGACCGTGAGGCTTTGATTCACAGCACTTACGAGGGTTATGCTATTCCTCCTAAGTTCTATCCAGCCGACTTCATCAACGAGGGTGTTGACCAGACACGTGGATGGTTCTTCACACTCCACGCCATCGCCACTATGGTATTTGACAGTGTTGCCTTCAAGAATGTGATTTCTTCAGGTCTCGTACTCGATGCCAAGGGCAACAAGATGAGTAAGCATGTGGGTAACGTAACCAACCCATTCGAGATGATCGATAAGTATGGTGCCGACCCAGTACGTTTCTATATGATGACCAACAGCGAGCCTTGGGACAACCTCAAGTTCGACCCTAATGGTGTGGATGAGACCCGTCGCAAGTTCTTCGGTACCTTATATAATACCTACAGCTTCTTCGCCCTCTATGCTAATGTAGATGGTTTCGATGCTGAGGCTGCTCAGGTGCCATTCGAGAAGCGCCCAGAGATTGACCGCTGGATTCTCTCTTCACTCAATACCCTCATCAAGGGCGTTGACAGAGAGTTGGCTGGCTATGATCCAACCCGCGCAGGCCGTCTCATCGATGCTTTCGTCAACGATGACCTCTCTAACTGGTACGTTCGTCTGAACCGTAAACGTTTCTGGGGTAAGGAGATGAGCGAGGATAAGTTGAGCGCTTACCAGACTCTCTATACTTGTCTGATGACAGTGGCTAAGTTGTTGGCTCCATTCGCTCCATTCTATGCAGACGAGTTGTATCACGACTTGGGCGGCGAGTTGGAGAGCGTACATCTCGATAAGTTCCCTGTAGCTGATGAGGCTGCTATCGATGCCGACCTGGAGGAGCGTATGGCCATCGCCCAGAAGATTACTTCTATGGTATTGGCATTGCGCCGCAAGGTGAACATCAAGGTGCGCCAGCCACTCCAGCAGATCATGATTCCTGCAGTAGATGATGTACAGAAGGCACACATCGAGGCAGTAGCCGGACTGTTGAAGAACGAGGTGAACGTGAAGGAGGTGAACTTCATTGAGGGTCAGGGTATTCTGGTCAAGAAGGTGAAGTGTAACTTTAGAGTGATGGGTAAGAAGTTTGGCAAGTTGATGAAGGGTGTTGCTGCCCAGATGTCAGCTCTCGACCAAGACCAGATTGCAGCCTTCGAGAAGGCTGGCAACATCACTTTGAACGTAGATGGTCAGGAAGCAGTCGTAGAGGTTGCAGACGTGGAGATTATCTCTGAGGATATTCCAGGATGGCTCGTTTCTAATGATGGTAACTTGACCGTAGCCCTTGAAGTAGAGTTGACTCCTGAGTTGAAGAAGGAGGGTATGGCTCGTGAGTTGATCAACCGTATCCAGAACCTTCGCAAGGAAACTGGTTTGGAGATTACCGACCGCATCAAGGTGACCGTGGCTCCTCATGATGAGACCCATGCCGCAATCGAGGCATTTGGCGACTACATCAAGGGACAGGTGTTGGCTGATGCCATCACAGAGGCAGACAACAATGGTGCAGAGACCGAGTTTGATGACTTCAAGTTGAACATTCTCGTAGAGAAGAACTAAGTATCTCGGGAGTGTCTAGATAAACAATCATAACAGGTCACCGCCTAGCGATGACACATCGCATGGCGATGACCTGTTTTTTTCCTAATAATAACTTTATAACAATTAACGTCTATGGCTAACGAAAAACTACGTTATAGCGATGAGGAACTGGAAGAGTTCCGCGCTATTATTGATGAGAAATTGAAAGTGGCTCGCCAAAACTATAAGGAGATGATGGCCCAGTTGAATCATTCTGATAGTAATGATGTGGTGGATACATCACCTACCTACAAGGCTTTGGAAGAAGGTAGTGAAGCACAGAGCAAGGAAGAATTCATCCAGATGGCACAGCGCCAGCAAAAGTTCATCGTGGGCTTGGAGGCTGCGCTCGTTCGTATTCAGAACAAGACCTACGGCATCGACCGTGAGACGGGTGAGTTGATTCCAAAGGAGCGTCTGCGTGCTGTACCTCATGCTACATTGAGTGTCGCTTCCAAGGAAGCAAGAAAACATAAATAGATGAAAGAAAATAAAAACAAAATAGGTTGGCTCGTCACGGCTATGGTGTTGATTCTCTTGGTGATAGACCAGATTATCAAAGTTTACGTTAAAACCCATTTCTGCCTTGGCGAGTCAGTCCGTGTCACCGACTGGTTCTTTATCGACTTTGTAGAGAACAACGGTATGGCTTGGGGAATGTCGTTTATTGGCAAGTTCTGGCTCAGTTTGTTGCGTACGATAGCCATTGTTGTCCTCGTTTGGTACTTGCATCGTATCATCAAGGCTGGCACCCATCGCAAGATATACATCTTCTTGGTGGCGTTGGTGCTGACGGGTGCGATAGGCAATATGATCGACTCAATGTTCTATGGGTTGATGTTCTCTGCCTCCTCACCATACTATGTGGCATATCAAGTGCCATTTGGCTCTGGTTATTCCGAGTTCTTCATGGGCAAGGTGGTGGATATGTTCCGTTTCCCATTCTTTACCTACACTTGGCCTGATTGGGTGCCATTCTTTGGGGGAAGTCAGGGGACGTTTTTCGACCCAGTATTCAATTTCGCCGACTCGTGCGTCTCTGTAGGCGTGATTTCGTTGCTCCTCTTCTGCCGACCAGAACTGGAGAAGTTGGGAGGAAGTAAGAAAAATGACTAAACATTTGGATATGAAATCATTACATAAGGTATTCTTGAGTATGTCTTTCTTGGCGATTGCGCTTGTCTTCTTGCAAGCGTGCAAGCCTTCCATCCCTAGCCAATATCTGTCTAAGGATGAGATGGAGGATATTCTCTATGAGTTTCATATCGCCAAGGCAATGGCTCACGAGAACTATGATGCTCAACAGAAGGGGGATATGATAGCTTATCGTGAGGCTATCTTCAAAAAGCATGACATCACCCAAGCCGACTTCGATTCTTCAATGGTGTATTACATGCGCCATACCAAGCTGATGCACGACATCTATGTGAAGTTGGGCGACCGACTGACGGCTGAGGCGAAATCCTTGGGAGTGGATGTCAACAACATGAATCAGTATGGTGACGTGGCTTCGGGCGATACCACCAATGTATGGAAGGATGCAAGCGCCTTGGTGCTTTCCACCTATCAGCCATACAATTATCATAGCTTTGAGATACCAGTCGATACGGCATTCCATAAGGGTGATAAGTTGATTCTCGACTTCGAGAGCCAATTCCTCTATCAAGATGGTATGCGTGATGGCATCGCCATGTTGGCTATCACCCTCAAGAATGACAGTGTCATATCCAATACCATCCGTATCACTAGTTCCCAACATTACATGACGGAGTTGGAAGATCGTGATAGTATCGGTATCAAGAGTGTGAAAGGCTATTTCCTCTTGAATCGCGGTGATTTCGTATCGGGCAGTTCGTCATCTACCACCTTGAAGCTGATGTTTATCGAGAATATCAAGTTGGTGAGAATGCATGCGCGCAAACCGGTAACACCTGAGAATCCTTCTGCTTCGGGAGATTCAGCATCTACTCATAGTCCAAATAATGTAGGAGTCAATCCTGATGCCTCGATGGCACCTACACCTCCAGGTGGTCCTCGTCCTGTCTTGTCTTCTCCTACGGGTCGTCCTCTACCTCCTAATCGATTGGAGAAGATTCAGGTCGAAACTGATGGAAACAGACCTAGGAATTAAGGGAATCTCTCAATGAAGAGCTAGACATGGAAGATTTAAGAAGATGTGGAGCGCATGAGGTGCGTCTTTCTGATGGCAATGTCCTCTCACAAGCCGTGGTGGAGATTTCTGATGGAAGAGTAGTCAACTACTTCGAGTTTCAGGATGAGTTGCCTATGACGGAATGGCTCGGTGGTGTCATTGAGGTGAAGCGTGATGAGGAGGGCATCCTTCGTGCTTTTCATCAAGGCAAGAAGTTGTGATGCAATAGAGGATTGCCGGTAACATATACTACTGAGTGTAAGACAAACAAAGTAATCAATCAATTAAAAATAGAATAATATGTTAAGTGTAGATCAATTAGAAGATAAGTTGATAGACTTGGCTTTTGCTGAGGATATCGGTGATGGCGACCACACAACCTTGTGTTGTATTCCTGAGGATGCCATGGGTAAGAGTCACTTGCTCATCAAGGAAGATGGTGTTTTGGCTGGTGTTGAAATGGCAAAGAAGGTGTTCGCTCGCTTCGACCCTACGATGAAGGTAGAGGTACTTATTCAGGATGGTACTCCTGTGAAGAAGGGTGACATCGCCATGATCGTGGAGGGCAAGACTCGCTCTTTGCTTCAGACAGAGCGCTTAATGCTCAACATCATGCAGCGTATGAGTGGTATCGCTACCATGACAGCCAAGTATGTGAAGCGTTTGGAGGGCACCAAGACTCATATCTTGGATACTCGAAAGACGACACCAGGTCTCCGTATGTTGGAGAAACAGGCAGTGAAGATTGGTGGCGGTATGAACCATCGCATCGGTCTCTTCGACATGATTCTCTTGAAGGACAATCACATCGACTTCGCTGGTGGTATCGACAACGCTATCGATCGTTGCCATGCTTACTTGAAGGAGAAGGGCTTGGACTTGAAGATTGAGATTGAGGTTCGTAGCTTCGATGAGTTGGACCAGGTCTTGAAGCACGGCGGTGTCAACCGTATCATGCTCGACAACTTCTCAGTGCTTGACACCAAGAAGGCTGTTGACATCATCGCTGGCAAGTATGAGACTGAGTCTTCTGGTGGTATCACCTACGACACCATCCGCGACTATGCCGAGCAGGGTGTTGACTTCATCTCAGTAGGTGCTTTGACCCACAGCGTGAAGGGTTTGGATATGAGTTTCAAGGCTTGTGAGTAATAAAATATAATATAAAATGAAGAAGAATATATTGGCGGCGGCTTTCATAGCTGCCGCTTCTTTTAGTGCCATCGAGGCTGATGCCTGCACCAATTTTATCGTGGGTAAGAAAGCTTCTGCTGATGGCTCCGTTATCTGCTCCTATAGTGCAGACGACTATGGCATGTTCCAGTATCTTTGTCATTATCCTGCGGCAAAGCACGCCAAGGGCGAGATGCGCAAGGTTTTTGATTGGGACACCAATAAGTATCATGGTGAGATACCTGAGGCTGCTGAGACATACAATGTCATCGGCAACATCAATGAGTATCAGGTGACGATAGGTGAGACTACCTATGGTGGTCGTGAGGAGATGGTGGATTCCACCGGTATCATCGACTATGGTTCGCTCATCTATATCGCCCTCCAACGTTCCAAGACCGCTCGTGAGGCTATCAAGGTGATGACTACCTTGGCAGAGACCTATGGTTATAACTCTGAGGGTGAGACTTTTACCATCTGCGACCCTAACGAGGCTTGGATCATGGAGATGATGGGCAAGGGGCCAGGTAGCAAGGGTGTCGTTTGGGTAGCTCAGCGCATTCCTGATGATGCTATCTGTGCTCACGCCAACCAGAGCCGCATTGGCAAGTTCAATATGAAGGACAAGCAGAACGTGATGTATGCCAAGGATGTCGTGAAGTTCGCTCGCTCTAAGGGTTGGTTTACTGGCAAGGATGCCGACTTCTCTTGGAAGATGGCATACGCCAAGCCTGACTTCTCCGGTCGTCGCTTCTGCGATGCACGGGCTTGGGCGTTATTGAACCATTTCAAGGACATGAGCCGATATCTGCCTTGGGCTTTGGGTAAGGACCCTAATGCAGAGGATATGCCTCTCTGGGTAGTGCCAGACAAGAAGGTGAGCGTACAGGATGTAGAGGCTTGTATGAGAGACCATTACGAGGGCACTCCATTGTCTGTTGCTGATGGCGATGACCTCGGTGGTGGTATCTGGCAGATGCCTTATCGCCCAACTCCACTGATGTTTAAGGTGGATGGCAAGCAGTGCTTCAATGAGCGTCCTACCAGCACCCAGCAGAGTGGTTTCGTATATGTCAGCCAGATGCGCTCTTGGTTGCCAAGAGAGATTGGTGGCGTACTTTGGTTTGGTAATGATGATGCTAATATGGTGGCGTTCACCCCAATCTATTGCAGCTCTACCGTTCAACCTGAGTGCTACAATACTCCAGGTGCCGATGCCGTGACTTTCAGCGACAAGAATGCTTATTGGGTATGCAATATGACAAGCAATATGGTTTATCCTCGTTACAGTTTGATGTTCCCAAGCTTGAAGGAGGTGCGTGATAGCCTCGACAATAGCTATTTCGCAGCGCAGAAGTCTGTGGAGGCAAAGGCTCAGGAACTTTATAAGCAGAATCCTCAGCAGGCAGTGAAATATCTTAACGACTATGGTATCGAGAAGGCTCAGCAGATGTTGGCTAGTTGGAAGCAGCTCTTCCAGTTCATGGTTGTGAAGTACAACGATATGATTATCAAGCCTACTACCAAGGATGGCAAGTTTGAGCGTACCCCAGAAGGCTTGGGTGCTCGTCCTGTTCGTCCGGGCTATCCTGAGAAGTATGCTCGTGAGTTGATTAAGCAGACAGGCGATAAGTTTGTTTGTCCAGAGGAATAATGAACTTTTAATGGTAAGACGATTACTATCATTTGGTAATTTTCGTGATAATTAATATTGCCGAATGCCAAGACGTAATTCATCCTTTGAGGGGGCTTTCAGAAAAAAGTCCCGAGGAAATTATAAAAAAGTCCCGATGTTTTTCCAAAAACATCGGGACTTTTTTTTAGAAGCCATTCCTTTGACTCCTTGAGCGATCGCCAGTAAAGGCTTTCTTATGGGTTATCTCATGATATATGAGAGCATAACTGATATTCTTTATTCCTCCGTCTTCTCCTCTTCCAACTTCCTAGGTAAGACGAGGTTGAGGATGACGCCGATGACGGCAGAGAGACCGATGCCTGAGATGGCGAAGTTGCCTGAAGAGAGCACGGCACCTCCCAATCCCATGGTGAGCATCACGGAGATGATGATCACGTTGCGAGTATTGTTCATATCGACCTTGTTTTGCATCAAGTTCTGCACGCCCACGCTGGCGATGGTACCGAAGAGCAAGAGCATGATGCCACCCAATACCGCTTGCGGAATGCTCTGCAACAAGGCACTCAACTTTCCTACGATGGAGAAGCAGATGGCAGTGGCTGCTGAGATGCGAATCACCGCAGGACTCGTCACCTTGGTAATCGACATGGCTCCTGTCACCTCGGAATAAGTGGTCTCAGGAGGACCGCCGAGGAAGGCTGATACAAGGCATGCCACTCCGTCACCCAACATGGTGCGATGGATGCCCGGCTCCTTCACGAAGTCTTTCTTAGCCACGGCGCTTACTACATAGACATCGCCGATATGTTCCAATACCGGTGCTATCGCCACGGGTATCATATAGAGGAAAGGACTCCAAGAGAAATGGGTGATGGTATCGAAAGAGACAGGGCAGGAAAACCAAGATGCCGCAGCGATACCCGAAAAGTCCACCTCGCCCATGCAGATGGCGATGATATATCCCACGACCACACCCGTGATGATGGGCACGAGCTTCATCAGTCCCTTGCAGAAGGTGAGCACGAGGATGGCGGTGATGAGGGAGGAGAAGGCGAGAATCCAGTTGGCCTTCGCCATATCCACGGCACTGCCGGAGAGGGAGAGACCGATGAGGATGATGGCTGGTCCGATGACCACTGGAGGGAAGATGCGGTCGAGCAGTTTCTTGCCTTGCCATTTCACGAGGGCACTCATCACGAAATACACCAGTGAGACGCTCGTGAGTCCGGCGATGGTTCCCGGCAATCCCCACTGTTTGCTGGCTGCGATGATAGGGGCGATGAAGGCGAAGGAGCTACCGAGGAAGATAGGTACCTTGCCGCCAGTGATGAAATGGAATAGGAAGGTTCCCACACCTGCGGTGAAGAGAGCCGTTGCAGGGTCGATGCCGATGAGGAGCGGCACCAAGACCGTTGCGCCGAAAGCCACGAAGAGGAATTGTACTCCCACGATGGTTTTCTTGGTCATTGATAATTGTTCTGTATCCATAAAACTATTGTTGATGATTGTCTTTGTTTTGTGCCATTGTCAAGCGTTGTATTGGATATTTATGTTGATAGGTTGGATAAATCGTCGGCAAAAGTACTACTTTAAATTGAAACGACCAAAAATAACGTCTTGAATCTTTTGTGATTCCAAATATTATTCTTAATTTAGCGGCGTGAAAGTGTTTAGTATGATAAAGAAGAGTATAATAAATAATGGATAAACGAAACTTAGACATAGCATCCTGAATGAGGCTTTTGATAAGCCCCACTTTGTCTAGTCTTCTCCTCATTTCACTCGGAGAAATATTCATCTTTTTTGGCTGATGCTTCTATCGCCAATACGGTAAAAGCTAGCTTGTCCATTTCTGGAGTTTTGATACTTGCTAAGTTCTCTGACATCATACGAAAATTCTACGTTATTATTATCAAAGGATGTCTATAGACGGAAAGCGTTGGTCATCATAGACGACTGAGACTTGTCGTAATAGACAACGAACATGAGTCGTCATAGGCGACAAATTCTATTCATATAGATAGAACATCCGCTCCATCATCTGCCATTTCTGGTCGGATGTGGCATCGGCGGCACAGTCTTGGAACTCTGCCACGTGCTTCTCCCATTCCTCTTGTCTAGGCAGGGTGGCGAGTTTTGCCATGGCGGTATCCCAGTCGAAGTCGAGAGGAGCATCCACTATCATCACGAGGCGATTGCCCAAGATGTAGATTTCCATCTCTAGGATTCCCACGGCTTGGATGCCTTGTTTGATTTCGTCCCAGAAGTGCTCCTTGTCGTGCGCTTCCTTGTATTTCTTGATGAGCTCGGAGTCATCCTTCAACTCCATGGTCTGTACGAATCGCTTGGTCGGCTGATTGTACTGCTTGCTCTTATATCCTTCTGTTGCCATTTTATTCTTTCAGTTTAAATTAACGTGTAGAAAGCTATGACGTTTCTCTATTTTGATAAAGCTGTTTATTTCTCTATCACCCAATCCTCGATATTTCCCTGGTCCGAGTCAAAGTTGATGCCTACTTTGGTGATAGGCTTGCCGCAGAGGGCAAAACGTTGGCGATAGTCCTTGAGGTTGATTTGTGACATTGCAGTCTTGGCATCCTTGTCTAGCTTGAATTCCAAGATGAAGAGGTCTGTGCGGGTCAGTATCACCATATCCACTCTGCCATTAGGAGTGTGAATCTCCACATCTACCATGTAATCGGTGAGGAGGGAGAAGATGATGAAGAGCACTTGCTGATAATGCCCCTCGTAGTGCGTGTTGTCACAATATGGAACGGTGCCGAGGAAGGTTTTGAGCAGCTGCATGGCTTCCTCCATATCCTGTTTGTCGAGTGCTTGCGCTATGCGGCGAGCCGTGTTGGTGGTAATCAGCGTGTTGCGAGTGACATAAGCTGGAATCAAAGCCTTGGTCAGTCCCACTCTTACCTCATTGTTAGGAATGTCGAGGGTGTAGTATTTATATGCCTTGTTGTATCCCTTGATGGTGACATATCCGCTCTGGTAGAGCAGGGGAATGATGGTCGGCATGTCCTCCGTAGGGGCATCAAACTCGCTCGATGAGGCTTCCACAGGGGCAATCTCCGTAGGCAACACCTCGAATTTTCTCAGCATGTTGATGAGGTATGTTGGCGTACCCGAAGCAAACCAATAGGAGTTGAACTCCTTCTCTGACAGGCAATGCAGCAGGCTGAACGGATTGAAAATGTCTGGTGATTCCGAGGTAAAATGATAGCCATCATAGTGGCGTACCAATTCTTCTATGGCTTCCTCTTTTGTCATCTCCTGTGCTTGGGCGAGTTCCTCAATGTCTGGCTGCATTTGGCTAAGCATTTCTTCCTTCGTGATACCGCAGATGGCGGCATAGTCATTTTGCATGGAGATGTTGGTGATGTTGTTCAGTTCGCTGAAGATGCTGAGCTGGGAAAACTTGGTGATGCCTGTGAGGAAGACGAAACGGAGATATGGCTCACTGTCTTTCAGGGGACTGTAGAAGTTGCGCATGACGTTTCTCAGCACTTCCAATTCCTTATCTTTGTGGACGACATCCAATAGTGGAGCATCATATTCATCGATGAGTACCACTACTTGCTTGCCTGTCTTTTTATTGACTGTTTTGATCAAAGAACTTAGTCTGATATTGGGATCAATGGAATCGTTTTCGATGCCAAATCTGTCTTCGTTTTCCTTTAAGATATAGAGAAGATATCTTTCTAGTTGCTCTTTTTCCATGTGTTTGCCGCTAGCCATGGTGAAGTGAAGCACAGGATGTTCCACCCATTCTTTCTCCAGTTTTTCCATAGCAAGACCTTTGAACAAGTCCTTCCTTCCTTCGAAATAACTCTGCATGGTAGATATGAGGAGTGACTTGCCAAAGCGACGTGGACGACTTAAGAAGAAATACTTTCCATCAGTATTTGCCATGCGATAGATGTATTCCGTCTTGTCAATGTAGAGATTGTCATTTTTACGAATCTCTGAGAATGTTTGGATTCCCAAAGGGTATAATTTTCTTGCCATAGTCTTCTTGTATTGCAATTCTTTCTGCAAAAATACGATATTTCTTCTTTCTTGCCAAAAAATAGAGCCGAAATCTTCCCTTTTCCTATCAAAAGAGACTTTTTGCTGTGATTTTTTTGTCAATTCGCTTGAAATGATTACCTTTGCACCCGCAATTGGTTCACTGCCACGTCGTGCCGACATAGGGGCGATGCGTGCGTAGTGATTAAAAGGGAATCAGGTGAGAAGCCTGAGCAGTCCCGCTGCTGTAAACATCTATCCTCCTCTTGGGGGAGGGCAGGCAAGCACCAAAAGGTCACTGACATTTTTTCGGGAAGACCGCTTGCCTTGGGTCACACATCATTATATATAGGGCAGGATGCCGATTTCATGGAATATCTGCGGAAAGCTCGTAGCGATGTGAAGACGAGATGTAAGTCAGAAGACCTGCCGTTGTCATCTCTGCATCTGCTGGATGAAGCGTAGTGAAACTACATGGAAGCTAGATGTGGCGATGCTGCCATCAAGTCCCGTGGGATGGACTTTGAAGGACTTAAAGAT